>JABAOF010009780.1_pt5 | contig 56050 bp, 45 predicted proteins | sample 7062171 | NCBI WGS metagenome assembly JABAOF01 (sample SAMN14538628, study PRJNA623070) | marine sediment metagenome | biome: marine biome [ENVO:00000428]; feature: marine pelagic biome [ENVO:01000023]; material: deep marine sediment [ENVO:00002113] | place: India: Gulf of Khambhat ... | reverse complement strand
GCCGATGAAAACCGGTTCCCCATTATTCCTCAACACCTGGTATCTGTTATCCGGGAGCTGATGCCTTCGGATGGTATTGTGGCATTGGACAACGGTGTGTACAAGATATGGTTTGCCCGCAACTATTTGAGTTATGAACCCAATACGCTTTTGTTGGATAATGCGCTGGCCTCCATGGGAGCGGGTCTGCCTTCGGCCATGGGTGCGGCCATTGTGTATCCCCACAGGAAAGTCATGGCTGTCTGCGGTGACGGCGGGTTCATGATGAATTCCCAGGAACTGGAAACCGCTGTGAGGTTGGGATTGAATATGACGGTGGTGATTTTAAACGACAGTGCCTACGGCATGATTCGCTGGAAACAATCGGATATGGGGCTTAAGGATTATGGGCTTACGTTTAACAATCCTGATTTTGTCAAATACGCGGAAAGTTACGGTGCTGTCGGCCACCGGATAGAAAAGGGTGAGGACCTGCGCACATGCCTGAGTAAATGTCTCTCAACCCCGGGTGTGCATGTGATCGATGTACCTGTGGATTATTCGGAAAATCAAAAGGTACTGATCGACGAATTGCAAGCCAAGACCTGCTCCCTCTAAGATTATGTTTCAAAAGTTCGTCATGAAATTCTGGCAATTTGTCATGCCACATTTTGTGGAAGTAATACCAATGCATTTTAAATTCGAAGCACGAAGCACGAAATACGAAACAAATTCAAATGATCAAAATTCAAAATTCAAAACAAGAACTTCAGGCGCATCAGCGTCTTTTAGAGTTCTTTAAAGATGTTTTGGACATTTGGACATTTGAATTTCGGATTTGTTTCGGATTTCGATATTCGAATTTCGGATTTAAAATTTTAATGTAAATTGCAATAAAAAATGGGCTCTTTCACTTTGCCATTTTAAGGCATCAAATTTATGAAACAGGATACTAGAAGATTTCGAAATCGGGAATTTTAAACTTATTCAACAGATAATTCAGCCGGTACTTTTGCTCAATTTCTGGTTTTCGCAGTTCAGGCGAAAGGTTCTTTAAAAAAATACTTGTTTTCAAATTTAACTCGTTATCATCTTTAAACAAATCCATCAATTTCCGGTATACGGCTTTCAACTCAACACTCTCTTTGTTTTTTAATTGTTTAAAGATGCTCTCAAACTCTTCCTTTAGTTCATTCAAATCTTCCGGGTAATGGTTGAAGAAATGTTCAATTTCCTGGAATTCTTCTTTTTCTTCTTCTTTGCTGGTATCTGTATCTTGATTTCCTGTATCGCTTCCCACCTGCAGCTGGAGAAAATTTTTAAAATTTTTTCTTACATCATACCTGAAATTGGAAAAGCCGTGGATTTTTTTATTTTTTCCCCGCCATCGTTCCACCACGGCTGTGATGGACTCCTTTACGATATGGAGTGGAATCCGTTTATGCCACCAGTTGTAAAGGGCGTCGAAGTCTTTGCTGGTTATAAAAAAAATAATCCCATGCCTGAATTGCAAGTATTGAATGATTTTAATAACATAGTCCTTATCTTCATCGGTCCGGGTGTTCATTATTTTTTTTTATTAGGGTGGGGACGCCGTCCCCCTCACGATATCGAAGATTTTCTTCAGGCCGTAATAAATTAAATCCGGTTCGTACAAGTCGACCCCTTCGATTTTGTGTTGAAAATACCGGACCAAACCGCCAGTGGCAATTACTTTGGCGTCATTGCCCACGATTTTTTTATACTCTTTGATCATATAGGTTAATCCACCGATATAGCTGTAATAAATACCGGCCTTAATATGACTTTCCGTATTGGTTCCCATGATGGATTCCGGTGTGCTGAAGTGAACCCGTCCCAGTTTGGCAGCCTTTTGGGCCAGGCTGTTAATGGAGAGTTCAATACCGGGGAAGATCGATCCTCCCAGGTATTCCATATTCCTGCTCACCACATCGAAAGTCGTGGCTGTCCCGGAATCGATAATAATAAATGGCGGGTCAAAAAAATGAAGCGCACCAATGGAATCGGCAATCCGGTCTGCTCCCATCTCCGCCGGGTTATCGATTGTCAGCTTTAAACCGGTCTCTGTGGTATGGTCGATAAATATGGGGTCTTTTTTAAAATAATCATTAATACTTTGTTTCAGCGATTCATCGACAAACGGGACCACCGAGGATACGATGACATTGGAGATGGGTCTCCTGTGTTCCTTTTTTACCAGGCTTTTTAGAAAAATAATGGAAACTTCGTCCGGGGTCATTAATTTATTTTTGGAAGCAATTTGATCTCCGTCAAAGACGGCAATCCCGGTGGATGTATTGCCCACATCAATTGTTAGTAACATCGCATTTCACTCCTTCAATACCAATGGATTTAAATGGAAATAATTAAACCAATATATATCACAGATTCCACTATTTCTCAAGGATTATCCTCCGGTTTAGCAGCCAAAATTCGTAAATAGGATATAGGAGGCTTCGATGAATAAAAAAAATTTCAAGCTTTCGATCTTACTGTTATTTTTATCCTTATGGTTATTGTCCTTTCATACCTGTTCTCTAAAAAAAAGCAAAAACGATGGGACTATTACTTTAAGACAGGCGATTGGCAATATCGTAAATCCCCGTCTCAAAGTGGGTGCTATCATAGGGGTGATTCTCAAAAATCAACGTCATGTTTTTGCTTATGGGACAAAGGAACGAAACGGTAATGAAGCACCCGACAGTAATACCGTTTTTGAGATCGGTTCAAATACCAAGACCTTTACTGCCATCATGCTGGCTGACATGCACCTCAAGGGCATTGTCAACCTGGAAGACAATGCCCAGAAGTATCTTCCCGCTGATAAGGTCACCTTACCCGTTTCCAACGGCACAAAAATCACCTTATTGCATCTCGCCACCCATACCTCCGGCATCCCCAGTATGCCCGACAACGTGGAGGAAAACCAAACCAACCCGGCTGATCCCTTTTCTACCTATACGGTTGACAACATGTACGAATTTTTAGACAATTGTACCCTTGATTTCCCCGTGGGCACCCAACACAAATATTCCAATGCCGGGATGGGTTTGCTGGGACTCATTTTAGCCCTGGCAAACGGTACATCCTATGAAGAATTGTTATTTCAGAGGATGTTGACTCCGCTGGGCATGAACAATACGTCGTTGTTTTTAACCGCTGCCCAGGGGCAGAACCTGGCAACCGGTTATGATGGTGATTTAAACCCTGTATCTACCTGGACAGCCACTGATTGTCTTCAGGGTGCGGGGTTTATCAAGAGTACCCTCAATGATATGTTCATTTACCTGGAGGCCAATATCGGGTTGATGGATACCCCGCTGCGTGAAGCCATGGATATGGCCCATGAACCCAGGGTAAAAGCACCGTGGGGAGAGTACTGCGGCCTGGGTTGGTATACCGGTGAGCTTGTGGATGGACAGAAGGTTATCAATCACAATGGGGCAACAGGAGGGCATTACGCTTATATCGGTTTCAACAAAAGCTTGAAAACCGGTGTGATTGTTTTGTGTAACAACAAGTACAGCAGTAAGAGTGATGAGATTGGCCCTCTCATTTTAAAAGCACTTAAAAATTATTTATGAAGAGCGGCCTTAACACAATCCTAACAGAAAATTAACATTTCTGAAAAAAACTATTGCAAAAAGTTTAAAAGTGAGATATCTTATAGTCTATAAAATTTATTTTTTAACTTTATTTGGGACTTGAAATCCGGAAATTGAAACGCTAAAGGTGAGTGACTATGGAGATTTACTTTGCAGCAATTCTATTATTGGCTTTATTAGCTGTTTCTGATCTTGTGGTGGGTGTTAGCAACGACGCCGTGAATTTTCTAAACTCTTCCATTGGTTCCAGGGTTGCCCCCCGTTATATCATCATGATCATTGCCAGTCTCGGCATGGTGGCGGGTGTTCTGTTTTCCCGGGGGATGATGGAAGTGGCGAGGAAAGGTATTTTTCACCCCGAACTCTTCGGCATGCCGGAACTGATGGTGATATTCCTGGCTGTGATGCTTACCGATATATTACTACTGGACCTTTACAATACCTTTGGGCTGCCAACCTCCACCACGGTATCCATTGTATTTGAGTTGTTGGGCGCAGCAGTGGCGGTTTCCCTTATCAAAATCAGCCGGGCATCCGAAAGTTTTTCCGCGCTGGTGGATTACATCAATACCGGCAAAGCATTGGCGATTATCTCCGGGATATTATTATCGGTAGTGGTCGCATTTTTATGCGGTGCCATCATTCAATTTATATCGCGCCTGGTTTTCACTTTTGATTTCCGGAAACGATTGAAGCGCTACGGCGCAATCTGGGGCGGTATGGCTTTTTCCATAATTATATACTTTATCCTGATCAAAGGGGCCAAGGGATCCACGTTTATTACAGCGGAAACCCTATCGTGGATAAAAGCCAATACCGGATTGATATTGTTATTTAGTTTTATTTTGTGGGCAGCGATATTCCAGGTCATCATGCTCATCACCAGGGTCAACATCCTGAAGCCCATCGTATTGGTTGGGACCTTTGCCTTGGCCATGGCCTTTGCTGCCAATGACCTGGTCAATTTTATCGGTGTACCTTTGGCAGGCATGAATTCCTACAAGGTTGCCCAGGCAGCCAGCGAACCATTGACCACCCCGATGACAGCACTTCAAGAGGCCGCGCCCTCCGACACCCTGCTGCTGTTACTGGCAGGCGTTATCATGGTGATAACCCTATGGATTTCACGCAAAGCTCGTACCGTAACCGCTACGGAACTCAACCTGGGACGCCAGGAAGAAGGCATGGAACGTTTTGAATCCTCTCCTCTCTCCCAGGCGGTGGTCCGGATGGTAAGGGCTTTGGGGGAGGGCATGCGAAAAATTATTCCCACTCCGGTAATGAATAAGCTGAATAAACACTTTTACCATGATGAATCCATCGACACCGGTTCCGCGGCTGGTGACAGACCCTCCTTCGACCTGGTGCGGGCATCGGTCAACCTGATGGTAGCCAGTGCCCTGATCTCCTTTGGTACCTCTTTGAAATTGCCCCTTTCCACTACGTATGTGACCTTTATGGTAGCCATGGGCACTTCTTTTTCCGACCGGGCCTGGGGAAGAGACAGCGCGGTTTATCGTGTCACTGGTGTTCTTACGGTAATCGGAGGGTGGTTTTTAACCGCTTTAATGGCCTTTACGGTTTCCGGGGTATTGGCGTTAGTCATTTTTTACTTACGGGCACCAGCAGTACTTTGTATCCTGGCCCTGGGTATTTTTATTTTATTGAGAACCCGAAAATTGCACAAGAAAATCGAGCGGGATATCAAAGATTATGAAGTTTTTAATCTTAAAAAGGTTAAAGATGGTAAATATGCTGTCAGTATGACGTTCGAACATGCGGGAATTTTCTTGAAGGAAGTTGCCAGCGTCATTGAGTCTACTTACCAGGGGCTTGCCAAAGAGAATCGCCAAATATTAAAACAAGCCAGGAAAAACGCCAAAAAAATCCAAGGATGGGCGAATGTTATTGTCGCCAATGTCTTTAAAACCCTCAGAATCCTGCAAAAGGAAGAACCCTCTTATACGCAGAAATATGCTGCCACGGTCAACGTACTCCAGGAAATTGCCGAGTGTCAGCGTGACGCCATCCGGCGCGCTTATGACCATGTACACAACAACCACAAAGGTATGCTGCCGGTGCAATTGGAAGAATTAAACCAAATCAAAGAACTGGTCGTTGGCCTGCTCAATAAAACCTCCGACGCCTTGAGGGAAAAAAATATTGCCCAATTTAAAACAATTGTAGGAGAAGAGGAAAAACTGAAAGACCTGGAAAGTAGTTTCGATAAAAACCAGGTGGCCCGAATCCAGGACGGAACTTCAAAAACCCGGCTGAGTATTCTCTTTTACGGTTTTATCCGTGACTCCAGGCTGATTGTCTGGCAGACCGTCAACATGATGAAAATATTCGAAGAGTCCTTTAGACTGAATAATATTAAATTAGATATTGCATAAATTCAGGTTAAGGTTGAGGTTAAGGTTAAGGAAAAAAAAGAGCTTACAATAAAATCTATTTATAATATGCTTTTCAAGTTCTTCCTCAACCTCAACCTCAACCTCAACCTGAGTTCTCAGACAGCCTCCTCGCCCTGGTTCTTCCAACATTCCATCATTCCAATTTTTGAATATTTGCTGTCCAGTGGGGTAATATGGTATAATCTCAATTCTTTACAACACCTGGAGGAGGTAAAACGATTATGCCAGAGAAGAAAACATTTTATATTACAACGCCTATTTATTATGTCAATGATGTACCTCATATCGGACATGCTTATACCACTATCATGGCAGATGTAATTAAGCGCTATAAGAAACTAATGGGATACGATGTGTATTTCTTGACCGGTACGGATGAACACGGGCAGAAGATCGAACAAAGTGCCACCAGTCAGGGATTGACTCCCCAGGCATTGGCAGATAAGATGGTGAGCCATTTTAAAGCATTATGGAAAACCTTGAACATAGATTATGACTACTTTATCCGGACTACAGACAGGTATCATGAGGAAGGTGTCAAAAAGATATTTAAAAAAGTCATAGAAAAAGGTGACATTTATCCGGGTGACTATGTGGGCCATTATTGTGTATCGGATGAAAGTTTTGTAACAGACTCAGCAGAGGACAGCGGTGACGGAAACAAAATCTGCCCCGATTGCGGCAAAGTCACCCAGAAAGTCACGGAAAAATGTTACTTTTTCCGTTTGTCTGCTTACCAGGACAAATTGCTTACGTTTTACCAGGAGAACCCGGATTTTGTTTTACCCAAATCGCGGATGAATGAAGTGGTTTCTTTTGTGAAAATGGGATTAAAGGACCTCAGTGTAACCCGTTCCACTGTAAGCTGGGGAATTCCTATGCCGGGTGATAAAGAGCAGACGATTTATGTCTGGTTTGATGCATTGACCAATTACATCACCGCGATCCATTACAATGATGAGGATGAAATGTTTCAGAAATACTGGCCGGCTGATGTTCATGTGATGGCCAAAGATATCCTGAAATTCCATGCGGTCTACTGGCCGGCGTTCCTGATGGCCGCGGACCTGCCCATCCCCAAACAGGAATTAATTCACGGCTGGTGGTTAAAAGATGACAGAAAAATGTCTAAATCTGTGGGCAATGTCCTGGACCCCCATGTGCTGTTGAAACACTTTAACCCTGATGCTATAAAGTACTTTTTGATGAGAGAAGCCCCCATCGGCGCGGATGGGAATTTTTCTCACGAAGGATTTATCACCCGGGTCAACATGGACCTGGCCAACGACTGGGGTAACTTAGTTTCCAGGACCGGCGGCATGACCCAGAAGTATTTTAACCAGCGGTTTGACTCCGAGGCGGTCTATTCACCAAAAGAACAGACCATCAAAGATCAGTACCTGGAACTGGAAAACGAGGTGACTGAACTTTTCGACCAATACCGGTTTAATCGTGGACTGGAGAAAATTTTCAATTATGTGGGGCAACTGAATAAATATATCGTGGAATCCGAACCCTGGATCCTGGCAAAAGACCCGGCAAAAAGAGATGTATTGGCCGGTGTGCTGAAAACGTTGATTCGCGCCATATTGAGCGCCAATACCTTGCTTTCCCCGGTAATCCCTGATACCGCTGAAAAAATCAAAAAAATCTTCAATTACGACGCCTCCGGCCTGGGATGGAAAGACCCCGGTGAAATTTTCCATATCAATCAAATAGAACAATTGTTCCCCAGGGTAGAGCCCAAAGACTTCTTTGCCGATGAGGGAGCGGACGTTGATAAAAAGAAAAAGAAAGAAAAAAAACCGGAAAAAGAAGCCGAAGAAGAACCCCTGCCTGAAGGAATGATAACGTTTGATGACTTTAAAAAAGTAGAAATGGTGGTGGCAAAAGTGTTGGATGCGGAGAAAGTGGAAAAAGCGGATAAGTTGTTGAAATTAACAGTGGATACCGCTGCCGATACCCGCACCCTGGTGGCGGGCATAGCACTGTATTATCAACCGGAAGAGTTGAAGGGTAAGAAGATTATTATTGTCAAGAACCTGAAGCCCGTGAAATTGCGGGGAATTCTGTCCCAGGGTATGATTTTAGCGGCCTCCGGTCCGGATGATCGTCCTTACATTCCCATTCTCCCGGAAGAAACACCGGTGGGCGCCATTTTGAAATAAAAAACCACGAAGCCACGAAGAACACGAAGGCATTTACAATGCGGTTATAAAGCGAAGAAAAGGAAAGAAAAATGAAAAGAATAATATTTTTGGTATTAGTTGTTGGGTTGGTGTCTTGTTTATCTGGTCAGGATATTCGACCGGTGAGGGACGATGTTGGTTACTGCTGGGACAGCCAACAGCTTGGTCGGTTGATGGATTATTTGAAATCTGTGGATAAAGAGATCATGAAAATACCCCGGTTGGTGGCCGGGATATCGCCTCATGATGATTACCTGTATGCCGGAACCATTTATTATCCCCTGTTCAAGCAGATATCCCGGACAGCAAAGGAAGTGGTGATTTTTGGTGTCACCCATGGAACTGTGAGAAAGAAAATTGGAGACCCCCAGAACATCCTGATCTTTGACAGCTATTCCCTCTGGAAAGGGCCTTATAAAAAGGTCAAAATCTCCAAATTAAGGGGATACCTTAAGGAGAAGCTGGATTCACAACTGTATATTACCAATAATGAGGCTCATGAACTGGAGCACTCCATCGAGGCCATGATCCCCTTTTTGCAGTACTTTAACCGGGACATCCAGGTCACCCCCATCATGGTAACCGGCATGGATTTTGAGACCATGGAGAGGATATCCGCTGTATTGGCATCCGTGATTGTGTCTTATATAAAGGAGAATAACCTGGAAATTGGTGAAGATATCTTTTTCTTGATTTCTGCCGATGCCAATCATTATGGGAAAGATTTTGACAATGCCATATATGGAGAAGATCAAAAGGCACATCAACTGGGAACAGAACGAGATCAAAAGATAGCTAATACGTTCCTGGCGGGGAAAATGGACCGGGAAAAGATCAAAGGGTTGACCGGGGAGTTATGGGGGAAGACTTACCGTGATTTTAAAGATACGGTCTGGTGTGGAAAGTATTCGATTCCTTTTGGGATGTTGACGGTGCTCCAGGTGGTGAAGCGATTGGAGGGCGGCAAGGAATTAGCCGGTAAAATCATTCGTTATTCGGATACTTATACGGAAGGTGTGATACCTTTGAAGAAGCCGGGTTTTGGCATCACGGCGCCTTTTTCTTTAAAGCACTGGGTCGGTTTTTTCTCTGCCGGGTATTATTTGAAATAATGCCCGCGGCGCGGCGCATAGCGTCACCGGCCTAAGAAGGCCCTTCAGGCCATATAAAGGCTTCCTTATCAGAGCCAACCAACCAGGTAACCACTATTGAAATTGACATGAATTGAAAAGAGAGATGTTGATTCAAACGTTTAGGGAAGCCTTCAACTTACTTTTTTATGAAAAGTTTTTGCAGGGTCCAGGGACTACCATGACTGCCCCCTTTTTATTCTTAAAGCAGAAAAAAAAGCGACAGTGTTTGATTTTTAAAACAAAATCATATATTATTATAACAGATTAAAAAATTCATATAGGAGAATATTTTAATGACATTGCAGGCCAAACATATCCTGGATGAAGCAATGGGGCTTCCCCCAAATGAAAGAGCCCTGGTGGCAGAAGAGTTATTAGCCAGCCTTGCCCCATCATCTTCCAAAAGTATAGGTGAAATGTGGGCAATAGAAGCTGAAAAAAGAATTGACGTATACGACCGAGGTGAGGTTAAAGCGATTCCTGCAAAAGAGGTTTTCGAAAAAATTGACAGGCAGCGGCAATTTACATAGAAAACCAGGATACTGGAAATCTCACATTTAAACACATTAAACAAAAGCTTTTGCGGAATGCAGCCTTTTCCCCTTTTCTTTTCACCACTGACCTTTGTTTGATGAGAACAACATGCTGTCTTTTCGGACGAGGGGAGAAACATTTCCTGGCAACCAAGAGACCAAATCCAGGTGAACGAGTCTAAACATCGGGATACCCTATCCAAAATCCAGGTGAACGGATCTAAACATTGAGACTCCCGAACCAAACATCGAGACTCCCGTACCAGGCATCAAGACCCATTGAATAAAGGTTAAGTGAAAAAGGTGCAAAATCGAGTCCACTTTATCCGGGATTAATATCAACGAGACCTGGTGTTTGGTCTTCCTATCAAAGAATTATATAAAGGAGACCGAACGTTAACTCTTTTTAACCTGGCATCGAGGCTCGTTGACATGATTTTGAGTTGCCTTTAACCGAAATCAAGATTATGAAACTTGAAACTAGCCTGTCCCCTAACATGCTAACATTCTAACATTATTCCCCGATAATATCTTCAACAGTTACATAGTGATTAAAATAGCCACTGTTCTTGAGTGCCTCATCAGGACCGTATAAGCTAATAAGAGCCCTCTCCAGCGTATAACCGCGGGGTATTTCCAGGGAAGTACATTTTTTTTCCATTTCAGGGATAATTTTTTTGGATATTCTTTCGTTGCTATACTTTATCTCACAGGCAGCGATAACCTTGTCAGTCCGTTTATATACCAGGTCTACCTGGAATCCCGGCTCTCCTCGTTTGAAATAAGGAGATGCCAGCAGCATCTCGTCCTTGAAGCCCATAATTTCGGCAAGGTACCCGGAATGTTTCAAACAAAATCGCTCAAAAGCAAACCCCAACCACACCTCCAGGCTTTCTAACGAAACTTTCTCAAAAAGCCTGGTTTGACCGCCTGCTTTAATAAGCCTGATATTGGGTTCAATATATTTGAAATAAAAAACCAGGAACTCATCGCCAAGACGGTATTTCTTAAATTTGCTGTTCCACCCTTTATCCATCGAAATATAGAAATCTACCAATTCTGCATTTATGAGCAGTTCCAATGCATTTTTCAACGTTCCCCCCGATGGTTTACCCGTTTTTTCCGATATCTCCTTAAACGTTAACAACGTTCCTTTCAGCACCGAAACTATTTTTCGATACGCTTCCACCTCTTTAAATTGACTGTAAAATATCTTATCCATTTCACTAAGCATCAGGCTGTTTTTTGAAAAGCAAAGGACATTGATATTTTGATTGAAAGAGCGATTTAAATTAATTTCTTCAAGGTATCTGGGTACCCCGCCGAAAACCAGGAGATATTTGAGAATTTCTTCTTTGCTTCTTTGATTTCTAAAAAACTTTGCGGCTTCATGGGGCAATAACCCCTTGAGAAGGATTTCAAGAGTAATCCTGCCATACAACGCTTTTGAATGAATAATTCGTTTTACCATAAAAGAGGCAATCGAGCCACAGAGAATCAACATCACATTCATCTTCTTCCAGTAATTATCCCAGAAATATTTTATGGTGCTGATCAACTTGCTGCGGCGTACCGCTATCCACTGCACCTCGTCGAGAAAAAGTATCAACTTTTTTTTCGCTTTTTATTATCCACCAGCTTTTCCGTGAGGTAGTCGAATAATGTGTGCCAGGAATCAAACTGGATTTTGCTGAGAAAAGAATCATCGATATATTTCTCCATTATTTTAACAAACGAAGCCATTTGCCCCTTTGTTTTCTCCCCTTCTATACCTTCAAATTTGAAGAAGTACTCCTTGTTTTCTGCAAATTTTTCCACAAGGCTGCTTTTACCGATGCGCCTCCTGCCATAAATGACCACAAGCTCGCTTTTACCGCTCTTATATTTATCTTCAAGCTGCTGCAGTTCAGAGAACCTTCCGATAAACATAATCGACCTCTTATGCTTTAATCCGCTGTTCAATTAATTAGATTTAATTATCAGATTTTGAAAGAAAAATGTCAATAATCCGCTGCTAAAAAAAAATTTTTTTACCAGCGGATTAACCTGATTCAACGGTGCGCCCAGGGCGCGGCAGAAAAAGTGGCAGGTTGGAAGGTCTCTTTGACTTCCTGTATGCATAAAATACCTGACCCCATACCTGGAAGCGATTTTTCGACTGTCCCTTTTTTCAACATCAAATAGAATACCTGACCCTATTTTTTATTTTTTCTGGTCAGTAGGGTATAAGCCACTTGGAAATTTCCGGGAAGTAGGAGGCAAAGGCTCCGTCGAGAGTGGCATAAGTTTCGTAGTTACAGGGGTCGTACTTTTTATATTCACAGTTACCTGAAAAATGCCCCACCACCAGGCCATAGATGTTAACCACCGGAGCACCATCGCTCACGCTTTCTGTGGCACCAATGACCGTGTTACTATAGATAAATTTTCCCCTGGGCAGTCCTTTGCAGGTTTTGAGTGTGGTATCGACGATATGTTTGGAAAAGGCCTGGGGCGCACCTTTCGGGTGACTGAGCCGGAACAAATCTACAAGATGGTAAAAGGCCACAGGAGCCGTATCCCAACCCAGGAAAGTACTCCCTGCCGGTGGGTCCTGGCTCAACACTAAAAGCGTGTAATCACCATTGGTTTTTGAACCACTGAGAAACCTTGCGCCCAGTGTACGGGGATAAATTCCTGTTGAAACACAAGGAGCGTGACAATATGCATTCCAATACCGGAAGTAACATTCCAGGTTTTGGGCATCACTGTTTTTACTGATGCAGTGGTTTGCAGTCAGGAAGTAGGGAATCTGGGTCTCAGGCACCAGGTCACCCAGGAGACCACCAGTGCACATATAAATATAAGGACCTGATATCCACTGCATGAGTGCTATGCCATAGCGAACATGGTTGATCGCAGGGAAAGTACTACTGTCAATGCATTGGGCATCTTCTACACAAGGTGCATTAAAGGAACAATGATGCGCTGCACGGCTGAGATTTTCATCGTCTTTTCTGAGATTCTGCCGGAAGGGCAGTAAGAATTTCGGTCCCAGGTGGCCAACACCCGCGATTTTGAAGTGAATCGCATGGAGTTCCTCCTGGGAGATAGACCCAAAACAGTGAAGCTGCACGTAAACCACTGAACCGAATACCGTATTGGTCCAAAAATCACCGTTCTTGTTGGGGCCAAGATGGGTATAGGGTCCAAAAGCTTCTCCTTCCAGGTTGTAGATGTAAAGAGACGCATTGGGGGGAAGCGAAAAGTCGGTTAAATGTACACGCAGTGCAGTGGCATTCCGGGATTCCAGGGCGATTGTCCAGGTGAATCCACCTCCGGGAGCGCACTGCATCATTCCTCTCGAATGAAGCAAGGCCCGGGCTGGCAGGCTCTCCGGGGTGAAATCTTCAAAAGATACATCAATATGGAGTTCCCTGGAAACGCCAACGCGTACCTTGCTGCGGGAGGTCTCTCCACATGTCTGGCATTCATAATCATCAATCCCACTAAGCTCTCCCGGAGTGACTTGAAGGGTAATGATGGAGTCCGAAGAAAGCCGAACAGATCCTGCTATAAGCCAGTTAGACTTTTCCTGCATTGCATTCCAATAAGTCGCCGGATCAAAATTCCCCGCTGACCTTTCCATGAGGGCCCGGGGAAAGCCCCTTCCCGGGCTCCTTCCCTGTGTGTTTTCCGCAAACGTAAACACAAAGGATAGTGACAAAATAAAAACCATAACAATGATAAATTTATTCATTTTTAACCTCCTGAAATGGTGTTCGATTTCGTACTCTGTCCAAATTAAACGTACAAATGAACCTGGCACCTGGAATGTTGATGAAATTTATAACTTTTCCTCTTCTATCATATAATGGAAATGTGTATTTGTCAACACAAAAATTGAATTTAGTTGTGTTTTTTTAATAGATCAACGCAATTTTCAATTTGATCAACACACCTAAAAGAAAAAAGGGCCCAGGCAAGAAATTCCGAGACATGTCAATTGTTAATGTCTCTAGAAAGAAACACCAATATAAACAATCTGTACTTAAAATAGTACATTCCCCGGAGGTTTTTTATGGTATCGAATTTGCTTCAACACTTTGATGGCAAAAATAAAGAAGAATAAAAATAAAGACAAAAACCAAGTCAACAAAAACGAAGTCATTGAAAGCCGGCGAAGTTTCATCAAAAAAATGGCAAAATGGTCAACCATTGTTGCCTACTCTGCCGTGGGTATTGACTTCATCGCTTCGACAGGATGTAAAAAAAGTCCTTATGTGGATTTTTATCCAGACTACGCCAACTACGGGGATTACTTCGATTATGCGGATTATTCGGCATATTCTGATTACTCCGCTTATTCCGATTACACCGATTATTCCGACTATTCTGATTATGGCGATTATGCGGATTACTCCGATTACTGCAACATCAGTTACTGCAACGGCCCGGAACACGATTACTCGCCATCCAACCCGGTTTGTTACTGCGACTACAATAATTACTCCGATTACAGCGATTATTCCGATTACAGTGATTATTCCGATTACAGCGATTATTCTGATTACAGGGATTATTCTGATTACAGTGATTACAGCGATTATAATGATTATAGTGATTATAGTGACTATAGTGATTATTCGGATTATTGGGATTATTCCAACTATGGGAATTATGCCGACTATGCAAACTATTCCGATTACAGCGACTACTATGATTACAGTGATTATAGTGCTTATTCGGATTATTGGGATTATTCCAATTACGGGAATTATGCCGATTATGCAAACTATTCCAATTATTCGGACTATTCAGGTAAAAAATAAATAAAAGGAGATTTTAAAATGATTAAATCAAAGTTATTTTATTTTGTGTTTTTTATGTTTCTATTTGCCGCTGTCCAGGTCCAGTTTGGTGAGCAGAAGGCAGCACCTACAGGTTCCGTCATTCCTGGTGAAGAAATTCCAGTACCTATACAAGTAACATTCAAAAATAATTCCAGCCACTCTATAATGGTTCACGTTCTTTCTGCCGATATCATTATTTCTTCCTATCCGCTGGAAGCCAAAAACGTTTTGGAAATTGCCGTGGAATACGGTCACACCGTGCGCCTGGAATACCCCACCTGCCCGAACCGGACGGATTTGAAACAAATGGGCGCGTTAAATGAGCTTTCTCGGACGGTATTAATCAGGGATGACAGGGATACTGTTTTTATAGAAGAGAAATTTTCTGGACAGCGGGTAAAAGGTAAGGGCAAATTGAGAATACCGGATGTCCTTATCTCAGAACCCCAGATGGGAGGATGCCAGGACATGAAAAAACAAAAATCAGATATCAATCAACCGGAAAATAAGAATAAAAAACCTGGTGTGCCTGGTGTTGGCAAGATCGATGAGAAGGTAAACCGCAAGGTACTCCAGGAACAGTTAAAAAAGGAACGTGACAAGAAGAAAGTTAAGAGAACCCGTAAAGAAGACCCCACTCGACCGGAAAATAAAACCGAAAAAGATAAGAAAAAGAAAAACTAAGCATTAAAATGTAAAAACGATTATCGTATCAACGTATAACGGATCAGTGGAGCCCTGTTATGTCGAACATTATTTTTAACAGCAACTGCAATCGCCAATGTGTTTATTGTTTTGCCCGGCAAGAGAAGCGGGAAAGTAATCAATTGTCCCTGGATAACCTCACCATCATCTGTGATTTTCTTGAACAGTCACGAAAACGGAAAGTCAATGTTTTAGGTGGTGAGCCCACCCTTCATGCTGAATTTGACGTATTCCTGGAGTATATGATTTCACGAGGGTTTGTGGTTCATGTGTTCACCAATGGGATGATGGGGGAATCTACATTAAACGCCCTCCATGTGTTGATTTCCAAATGGCAATTGACACGGCGGCGGTTAAAATTTATCATAAACGTAAACGAAGAGAGATACCGGACATCCAAAGAGAAAGACCTGCAGGCGAAAACCTTCGAGGACCTCCACGAATTTTCAACGCTTTCCTTTAATATTTTTGAAAGGGATTGTCATTTAGATTTCCTGGTAGACCTGGTTACTGAAAATACACTGATCCCGGAAATTCGCCTGGGATTGGCTGCACCTATTTCAGGGAATGGGAACGACAAACAGACAAAGAACCGGTTCCTTTCTGTTGAGGATTATCCGTTAATTGCCAAAAAGATCATGGCACTTTCCCTGCTGTGCCAGGAAAATGCTATTGACCTGGTATTTGACTGTGGGTTTCCCTTGTGCATGTTCTCCGATGAAGAGATCGGCAAGTTGTATAAAAACAAAACCCAGTTAAAGTTTATATGTCATCCCATCCCGGATATCGACCCGGATTTAAACGTTTTTCACTGTTATCCGCTTTTGGGCTATTTCCCGCAGAAGTTGACCCATTTCCGCCATTTAAAGGACATATATACTTACTTTCATTCGCTTCTGGCTAAAAGCTCCAAAAGACCTGGGATTTTTGCAGCATGCCGGGAGTGTGAGTACCGGCATAGAGGCATGTGTACCGGGGGTTGTAAAGGACATTACATCGATAACCCGGAGGCCGTGGTTTCCCGATGAACATGAACCATTTAACCGTCATTCTTAAACCCACCAACCGCTGCAATGCCAATTGTATTTACTGTTCGGCCTGGGACCCGGGGAAAAACAAGGGAAGCTCAACAATGTCGGAAACAACCCTGGAAATACTATTTGAGAGAATCGAGGAGTGGGTGAAACATTCGAAACGGACAAGAAAAATCAAAATTATCTGGCATGGGGGAGAACCTACGTTAATGCCGGTGGATTTTTTTTACAAAGCTATCCAACTGCAAGAAAATTTAAAAAACCGTTACGGATTGGAAATTGAAAATAACATCCAGAGCAATCTCCTCTACCTGGACCGGGAAAAACTGGAAATGCTCAAACGGCTCCTTTCCTTTAACGGGCAGCGGCGAACCATTGGCACCTCTTATGAACCGTTACCTGGGATACGGATGGTAAAAAAGGATGATTACACGGCTGAGTGGGAAAAATCCATTGCGCTTTTAAAGGAGAATAATTTTCCCTTTGGGATTGTCTACGTGGTCCACCGGCAATCGCTTGAAAATATGGATACCGTGGTGGAGACCTTGTTAAACAAATTCCCCCGCATCGGTATTCGCTTTAATCCCCTTTACAAAGAGGGAAGGGCAAGCAGTCCTGCGTGCAAACCGTTGTATATTACACCGTTGGAATGGGGAGATTTCTTAATCAAGCTGTATCGAACCTGGGAAGCTAACGATAAAAAACCCAGTTGGCAGCCATTAAAAGATTTTGATACCTTCCATTTCAAGAAGGATTGCCGGATGAGCTGCGATCATTCCGGTAGGTGTGGAACCACGCACCTGGGCATCGACACCGATGGCACGGTTTACAGCTGCGGACGGGGAATCGACAGGAAGTACAAATCCTATGGTAATATTCATAAACATACCATCTCCGAGATTTTGAAAACCCCTGCACGCATCGAAATGACCAATCGTTCCGCTTTCCTGCAGAATACCTTTTGCCTGGATTGCAAATGGTGGCAGTACTGCCACGGCGGATGCCCCATGGATGCGGCCATCAATAACAACAACGATATATTCAAAAAATCAAATTTTTGTATCTCGCGGCAGCGATTCCTGGATACCATTTACAAAGAGCCTTCCCATTGAAACAATGAAAAAAAATCCCAATCACAAAAAACAAAATGTCATTGTTTTACATACCTCCGGGTTTATCCGCAATCCCATGATCAACCAGGTAATCTTAATCAATAACAAAACAAACGATATCAATCATTTGCTTTCCAGGTACATGGACGGCAATAAAGATAAAGAAAATATAGTCAAACAGGTGCACGTTCATGGAGAGATTGGGGATTCCCTGCACATCAGGGGAGATTACCAGGGGGTGGTTAAGGTGTTTGGGGAATCAAAGACGGAGATCATCAAACACTCGAAAATGTTGAAAGAACGGAAGTGGTATATTTGCCCGAAGTATCCTGTGGAAAAACGCGAAGATATTTCCTTTATCACCTCCATGGGGATTGCCGTGGATTTGCTGTATCAGATCGACCAAATGAAGGAAGAGGTGATTTTGAAAATTCTTGACTTCTATCTTCATCACCCCTCATTAACCATTCCTATTGAGCCTTTTCATTCCATTTTAATGTCCAAACTCAAACGGCAGCCCCTTCATTTATGGACGTTGTATTTGATCTTTCCAGGGTTGTTTTTACATGCCGACGATACCGGTATTGCCGATGAACCGGATAAGTTAAGGAACAAGGATTACCTTTATCTTATCGATTGGGAAAACCAGGAATTTAAACGGAACAAAAGCAAAACTGAAAGTGAAAGCAATTTAAAGAGGTATTTTGAAACCGTGCCCAAAGAGCACCCGGGCTGTATGTCATGTGCTCATTTTCATTTTTGTTTCTCATGGGCCAAATATAAAAAGGATTCCTGTCATAAATGGATAATGATCCTGGACCGGATTCAAGCCAATGCAAAAGAGATAGAAAGAATCAGGAAAACCACGAAGGCATTTACAATGCGGTAAAAAGCGCGAAGAGACGCGAACACCCTGACATGTGACATGTGACACAAATGATGTCACATGCCACATGCAGGTGTTATGGTGTTTGCGCCAGGAGTTAAGATGGAAGATATGATATTTAAACTTCTACTTACGGTGACCCGGGTGCTGCGTTCCAGCCTCTGGCTGTCCTGCCAAAAGGCTGATACAGCAACCTGGGGAGTGGAAGGTAGAAGTACATCTATATATCCCAAGCTGGCGGCGGAATTCAATCCCAGCCTTCTTGTCGCCGCAGCCTGCCATCTAAATACTTGTTTTTTTCTCAACATAGTAATCATAACCTCATTACATTCTCATTATCTACAAGGCAATTTATATGCCAACTTGAACATCCTGGATTCTTACTATCCGGGAACCTGTGGAAATTCTTTTTAATCCATGGGTTTCATTTTTTTATAAAAAAACGGTTTTGTTTTTCCCGGCAAAATTATTTGTTAAATTGAACAGTCAGGGTTTACAGATTGTTCTTTTTTCGGCAGCAAATTACCATTTGCCATAAGCATTAACTTAAAGAAAATCAATAGGTGCCCTTCGGGCATATTTAATATGCCTTTCATCCCCCTCGGGGGAAATTCGAAGCACGAAGCACGAAATCCGAAACAAAGGGGCGTCCTTCGGACATATTTAAAACGCCTGCGGCGATGCCACCGAGAGCACAGGAGCATTGTTTTGGTCATTTGGATTTTGGTCATTGGAATTTGTTGCTTTCTTTTTCTTCCCCTATCAGCGGGGGTGCATAAATTACCTGACACCAAATCTTAACACCAAGAAGGAAATTTCAAGATATTTCTGAAAAAAAGATAAAAAAACTCATTTGAAAAATAGTAGAATAAAGTACCTGGCACCTTATTCCTACTGGGGCTCTGTTTCACTGTTTTTGAAAACAAGGGTGCGGTAGGGAAAGGGGATTTCAATGCCTTCGTTGTCGAATCGCTCTTTAACGCTTTTATTCAGGTCGCAGCCCAATATAAACGCATCCGTAGGGCTGTTGGTCCATACATAGGCCCTTAAATTGACCGAAGAGTCGCCAAAACCAATGACCCGTACTTTAACCGGTTCTTCATTATCGGCTATCTCTTCTTCTGTCCGGTTGTCCAGGAACCTGGGATGTTTTAGCGCTTCTTCTTTAATAATTTGCATGGCTTTATCGATGTCCGAGTCGTAACTGATGGCGATTTCAAAGAATTTTTGCGTTCGTTTATCCACGATGTGGGCATTTTCCAGTACTTCAGCACTAATTACCGAATTGGGTATGATAATTCGCTTGTAATCAAAGGTTCGTATGACCGTATGTCTTAAGGTAATATCTTCCACGATGCCGATAAAATCTTTACCAACCAAGCGAATTCGGTCCCCGATGCGAAAGGGTTTGAACATGGCAATAAAAATACCGCTCACAACATTGGAAAGGGCTTGCTGGGATGCGAAGCCGATAATAATTGCCAGGACACCGGAACCGGCAAAAATAGACGTCGCCAGCCCCCGAAGTGCAGGTACCGAATAAATGGCCAGTAATAAACCGAAAAAGTAGATAAGTCCGGTAATCATATGGCTCAGGAACTTGTATTGGGTGGTATCTATCTTAACAAAGTGGTCTTTCTTCGACATGGCTTTCTTAACCAGTTTCGCCAGGATTACGGTTACAATCAATATCACCACTACAACACCCACCCGTATTCCTATTTCGATAAGCACATCCTTATTTATTATTTTATCAAACATGGGAAACCTCCATTGGTTAAACCAATCGAGCCGCAAGCAAAGATGGCTCGTTTAAAAAACCTCATAACCATTTTTTGCGTTTAAAATAGATAAACATAGCAACCGCAGCCGCAGCCATTACACCCCATATAATGAAATAACCGAATTTCCATTTCAATTCCGGCATGAATTCGAAATTCATACCGTAAATACCGGCAATAAACGTAAGGGGAATGAATAAAGTGGCAATAATGGTTAACACCTTCATAACTTCATTCATTTTGTTGCTGACACTGGAAAGGTAGAGGTCCTGTAAACCGGCCACCATATCCCGGTAGGTTTCGGTGGTTTCAATGACCTGGATGGTGTGATCATACACATCACGGAGGTATATTTCCGTGGTCTTTTTTATCAGTTTGGATTCGTCTTTTAACAAACCGTTGATGATTTCCCGCAAGGGCCATACCGCTTTTCTCAGGAAAATCATCTCCCGTTTCAGGTTATGGATGGTTTGCAATATCTCGGGGGCCGGATGTTCCAACAATTGATCTTCCAAAGCTTCGATTTCTTCTCCCAGGCCTTCCATTAGCAGGAAGTAGTTGTCTACAATGGCATCGATAAGGGCGTAAAGGAGATAATCGGCGCCCATTTTACGAATCCGCCCTTTCGCTTTCCGTATCCGTTCCCGTACCGGGTCAAACACATCCTCTTCCCGCTCCTGGAAGGTGACCACGAAATTGGAACCCAGTATAAAACTCACTTGTTCGGATAGGACCTCTTTTTTGGATTTATCGTAATAAAGCATCTTTAATACGGTAAAGACATAATCTTCCAGGCTTTCTTGTTTGGGGCGCTGCAGCGTATTGAGAATATCTTCCATGACCAGGGAGTGGAGTCCGAAATTATTACCGATTTGTTCGATAATGCCAGCATCGTGAATACCACTGACATTGACCCAGTACACCCCTTTGAAATCCTTTTCCGAAAGACAATCGAAGGGGCTTTCCATTTCTTTCTCTTCAAGTATGTCTTTATTGTACCGGATTAGGGAGAGTTTAACGGTTTCGATTTTCTTTTCCCCTACATGAATGAGGGTTCCCGGCGGCTGCGCAATCTTTTTGGCAACCTTCTTTATAAATCCTATCATTTTCAACCTCCTTTTTCCTGTTTTGACGGTTTTACTATTGTAAACGGCTGAAATATAAAAATCAATACCTTCCGGTGGGGCATACAGGGCTGCATCAGAGTTAAATGATGAATTATGAATGATGAGTGATGAAAAGGAACATCAATGACGGGGTACAAATTTTTGTTGCACGAGACTTAAATTAGTTTGCGCGGAACCTAAATTTGCTTGAACGCAACCTAAATTAGGTTGCGCGAGACCTAAATTTGCTTGAGCGAGACCTAAATTAGGTTGCGCGAGACCTAAATTTGTTTGTGCGCAACCTAAATTAGCTCGGGCGAGAGCTAAATTTGCTTGCAGGGGAGCGATAAATCGTCCCGTGAGAGACATGAATTCTCCCACGAGACGCTCATCAGTACTTACTATTAAGCAAATACAATTTTCTTTTCTTCGCTTATTCTCTTATTCGCGTGCCTTCGCGGCTAAAATCGAAGGTGCAAATCGAAGGTGCCAGGTATTCTTATAAATGACCGGGGAAAAATCACTGGCCCGCAGGGAAAAATGACTCGCCCGCGGGGAAAAATCTCTGACCCACTGGCTTTCTGACCCGGGGGGCTTTTTTGAAAAACCGCCCCCCTGGACCCCTCGAAAAACTTTCTATTAAAAAAAACAAGAGCCTTTATTAATCTGATTTAATCCTTAAACTAGCGCTTATGCCCCGGTGGGGGAGCCGCGGAGACCGTTGTTTCAAACGTTAAAGGTAACCTCAACTTTTCTTAATTTCGTATATTGACTTTTACTCGGGTTTGCCCTAGAATATCCGCTCGTAAAATAAAAATAAGGAGACTAACATGAAAGTAAAAAGATATGTGTTGTTGGTGTCGGTTATTTGGTTTCTTGCTTTTAACACCTTCGCCGGTGTGGAATGGGTCAGCACCATTACCACCACGGGAACGTCAAAAAAAGCAAGCAATGAGATTATCTCATCTATCTATGCCCAGAAAGGAAACCTTAAACATGAATTCAAAAGCGTGGCTAAAGAGAATATGTTCTATTTCCAGGACGGGTACATGCTCTATAAAGCGGATAGTGACCTCATATATGTGGTCAATGATAAAGATAAATCTTATATGGAACTGTCAATGGATGCCCTGCTTCAACTCACGGGTATGTTCGGCCAACTGGTGAAAATCGAAATATCAGATCATTCGATCAAAACCGACGTGCTCCCCGATGAAACCATCCAGGGATATCCCTGCCATCATGTTAAAATCACGTCGGAATATAATATGAAAGTGAAGATTGCCTTTATTAAAAAGACAATGGCCATGCATGAGGTCAAAGAGATTTGGGCCACTCCCAAAATAGAGGGCCTGGAGGAAATTAATAAATCCTTTTTAAAAAAGGACCTGAAAACCGGGATCCCCGGCCTGGATGAGTTGATCCAGAAGGAAATAGAACAGCAAAAAAACCTGGGATTCCCCCTCAAAATGATCACAACTTCCATGCAGAAGGACAAAAAAGGAAAAGTGAAGAGTGAAACCACCACCACGATGGAAGTGTCAAAAGTTCAAACCAGGACCTTTCCCCAATCCTTTTTCGAGATTCCCAGCGACTATAAACGTTTAGAGAGTCCCACAGAAGGGAAAAAATTAGATATTTTCTGATTATCTGTTCATCATTACAACAGGCACACACCTCACGGTGTGTGCCTTTTTTTTTCACTGCTAAAATGCCTGGCCGATGCTGAGAAAAATCCGGGAAGGAGATTCACCGGGTTGGCGGTCCAGTTTGAAACCCCAATCAAAACGCAGCAGCAGCAGGTCCGTATGAATCCGAAAGCCAAACCCGGCACTTTTGCGTACGTTAAACATGTTAAACTCCGCGGCAGTATTATAAACATTTCCCAAATCAGCGAAAAGTACAAAACTGAACAAATCGTGCAGTCGTACCCGCAGTTCCTGTTTAAAAATGAATAACGCTTCTCCCCCCAGGGGATTACCTTCCGGGTCCAGGGGACCCACCATGCTCTGTCTGAATCCACGGATAGTACTACCGCCTCCGGCAAAAAAACGTTCTCCCGGCAGGTTTTCCTGGCCCAGTCCCCTGCCTGATCCAATTCTTATCGATGTGGCGCTGACCAGGAAACGGCGCAGGGGGACATACCAATGGCTTTCGCAAAAAAACCGGGAAAAATTAGCATCGGAACCCAGGAACCTGGCCGCATGTTGAAAACTGGCGGAAAAAAAGAAACCGCGGGTGGGATTCACCAGGCTGTTCCGCCGGTCATAAGAAAATGCCGCCGTAACATGGGCCAGATTCAGGACCGTATCATCAATAAAAAGTTTTTGCGGGGGAGGCCCAAACGTATGGGTTCGTTCCCAGGTGTAATTCCAGGAAAAAACCAGGGTCTTCCCGGGCCGGAACTGCTGCTGCAACGTCAATCCCCTGCGATTGACCGTAAAGGAAGGTTCTTTTTCCTTACTGGCAAATACAAAAAATTCCGTGGCGATTTTCTTGCCCAGGAAATAAGGAAACCGGTAATAGGTCTTTACATTGGTCTTTTTATTATCAATACTGAAACTGGCGCCTAAGTAATGAGCCCGGCCGGCGATATTGGGATTATCCAGTTCTGCCAGCACCCCCAGGGACTTCTCCGTATCCCAGCGCAGGCCGGTCTTGAGCCGGTATGGCTTGATTTCATTTAATTGAATCTCCACCCGGAAATCTTTATTTGTTTCCTTTTCTTGAGATGCGTTAAGGGGTACGGTTTCAATGTTGACCCATTGAAAAATTCCCAGGTCATACAGCTTTTTCCGGCTCTTGTTAATTTCCTGGAAATCCAGGATATCCCCTTTTTTAAAGGAGAGTTCCCGCCGGATCACCGACGTCCGGGTTAAGGAATTCCCGGTAATAGTAATCTCCCGGATGACTCCCCGGAGATTTTCTTCTATCCCGAACACCAGGTCTACCACTCCCTTTTCCTTAGTTATTCGTTTTTGGGAGGTGACACGGACATCATTGAAACCCTTACGGGCATACGCGGCAGCAATCTCGTATTTTGCTTCAATAAATTTTACCGGGGAAAACACCTGGTCTTTCTTTACACTGATGGCTTTAACCAGTGTTTCTCCATCCAGCAATCGATTACCGGTGAAGGATATTTGTTCGATCTTAAATAGGGGGCCTTCTTCCACAGGGACAGTGACAATTACTTTTTTCTCTAAGGGTAGGAATTGGATTTCAGGTTCCCGGCACTGAGCGGTGAGGAACCCCCGTTCCCGGCAATATTGGCTCAATTCCCGGGCCACCCGGCCCGGTTGCTGAAACACCAACCACTTCAATCGGCTTACCTTGAGGAAACCATGTAAACGTTTCCCGGAAATCAAGCGGTTACCCTGGAACAGAAAACGTATCCGGCGGTATTTCAGTCCTTTTTCAATGGTAAAAGGATAGCGGTGAACGTTGTTAGCCGCTGTTTCCGGGGGCCCGGTACTGACCTTAGCCTGGCAATACCCTTTTTTAAAGAGGTAAAGTGAGAGAGCCCCAATGACATTTTTTGTACTTTGTTGGACGAATTGTCCCTCTGACCATAATTTCACCAGTTTTTTCCTGAAGCGGCGGGGAAGAGCAGCCCCTTGAAATTCCAGGAAAATTTGCGGGCCGGCACCGATGGTATATATGATGGTTATTTTTCCATTCTCTTCCTGGCGTTTGGGTTTGATATCAGCCCAGAGGTAATTATTTTTTAGATAAAGGTTACCCAGGCGTTCCAGGTCTGCCTGGAACTTGAAATAATTAAAGGTTCTTCCTTTCCGCAATTTTAGGGTGCTGTGAAGCGTTGACCCGGGAATCCCAATGTCACCATTGAATTGGATATCTCCTACTTTGACGGGTTTTGGGGGACTTTTCTTGGTTGCTTTGGGTCTGTCCCCGGAACCCGCGGAACCCAGGCGAAAACGAATATCATGCATCAACGCGGCTGAATATTGTTCATTGTCCTGCTTGATACCCTGGATAGTTACATTGGTAAAAGGAGTGTAATCCAGTATCCAGGAGCGGTTCTGGGCCTGCTTTAAGTCCTGGGACAGGGTCAATTCCAGGTTAGAGGTCAACCGCTGCCCAACGGTCAATCGTGCTCCGGGATTATTTTTGCTGGCGATCAAACTACCGTCAATTCGTACCTGATCGATGCCCAATTTTTGTTTGGTAAACTGCTGGATTTTACCGGAAAGAGTACTGCCGATATAGGACAGGGCCTGGCTGCCCGTGGTATCCAGCAGCGAACCGGAAACACTCTCCAGGGTTTTGCCCGTGACCAGGAGAGAAATGATATTGGGTTCCGACAGCGAAGGCGTTGAAGTAAAAGAAGCTTTAATGGTTTCCGGCGTGCCGCTGAGCTCCAGTACAATATCGTAATCTTGAACCTTTGTCCGGGCACGAATGCGCAGGTCCGGTTCCAGGCGATAGGGATTAACAAAATTGATGATACCGCTTTCAATCGAATACCTGCTGCTGCCCAGGTAAATTTCTCCGCCTTCTGTTATGGTAAGCCTGCCGGACAGGGCGGGATAGTTATAGGACCCCCGCAAGGAAAGGTCCGCCGATAATTCGGACCGGGAGATGTTATTGTTGATCAGCAGGGGTGAAGAGGTGCGCAGGCCAATATCCAGATTCAGCCGCTCCCAAAAGCTGTCTGCCTCTTCCGGCACCGGTACGGTGGGTGTCCCACGGATATAAGTAAATAATTCCGACATGACATTGAAAGGTTCTTTGTAAACACCCTCGCCGATATCAATAATACCTTTCAACAGGTAATCCTTACCGTTGAAGGTTAGAGTTACTTCCCCCGACACTTCGGAAAACAACCCCGGAGGATACTCGAAATGGCTGTCTTTTGCGGTAAGTTTCAAATCCATTTCCCGGATACCACTGTTATCATATGAGATTTCTCCATGGATTGTCATGGGGCCGCCGTTCAAATTTCCCTTAAGAGCTTCCAATAAGACACGGTCCCGGCTGAGCCGCAGTTTACCGTTTAATTGATTGATATACAGGTTCGGGTTGATGTAACGCATTTCAATATTTTCCAGGTCCAGGCTGCCTGAAATCTCCGGTTTTTGAATATGGCCGCTAACCCGGAAGTCCAGGCTATTTTTACCCGCCAATTGCATCTCTTCCAGGAATGAGCCCACCAGTTTGGCATCCACCTGGCCAATAACCCTGAAGTCTAATACCTGTTGGTCCATTAAATTTGCAGCGCCGGAAACATCCAGCTGACCCCAATTGGATTCATCGGTTAAAGAGAATTGGTCCACCAGGAACCGGCCCTTCTCTAAACGAAACTTGACCGGTTTTGCAGAACTGATGGCAGGAAAGCCTGGGATATTAAGGCGCATGCTGGAAAAATCGGCGTCCGCAGATAACTCCCGGAGGTCCCGCACGTTTCCTGAAATTTTAATCCGCCCCTCTAACCGGCCGTTGAGCCCTTTTTCCGTTCCCATGCCAGGCTGCGGGGGTTCGCCTTCAATTGAAAATTCTTTTAATATCAATTCAGATGATAAGACCGGCTCTGCCAGTGAACCGGAAATCCGGGTTTGAAGAGAAATACTGCCGCTAAAACGATAAGGAGCTGCAAAGGGATTCAGCAGCACTGGATCGATCTGCGCCGAAAAGGTAAGCCCTTCTGTGCCTCCGGCGGCCAGGGGGGGCGCTTTTTGAAAAAACTGCCCCCCCTGGACCCCCCCGCAAAAACGTTTGATTAGGGGGAGAAAGCCGTTGACTTGTACATGGGAACCGGGCCCTTTTAATTTTAGGCTTTCTACGGTAATGCCCTCAGGGTTGAATGAAATGCGAATCGGTTCCTGGTTCTCCAGCTCCTTTTGCCAGGTTCGCATGAAAAATTTTTTAATATCTGCCTCTACCTTTGCAGTCTTTAAGGCATTGTCCAGGTCCAGCCCGAAATTCACCTGGCCTGTCATATTGCCGGAAATACCTTCCAACACATCAAACCCCTGCCTTTGAGAGAGTTTACCAAAATCAGGAATATCGATATAGGCTGTGCCTAGCAGCGGATAAGGCGGGACCATGCGCCCAGTGCCGGTGATCTCTATTGACAGTTCCGGGACCCTTAGCTGATAATTCAACCGGTTATTTACCAGTTGAAACCGGCCGCTGATCTCCCCCGGGACAACCTCCGCTTGGTCCTGCATGCGATATGACCCATTTGCCAGGAGAATATCGGCTTCGATACGATGCGGTAATACATGGGCTGCCATTGACAGGGTTCCTTTAACCGGGAAATCCTTTTGAAAATAATTCATCAACTGCTCCAGGCGGATTTCTTTTGCATTAATGATAATATTCAAAGGATTAGTCTGCCCGGACAGGCGAACGTGACCGTCAATGACTTGCTCACCCTGGAAAGAGCCGTATAATTCCCCCTGTACTTGCCGGTTTTTCATAAGGAAATTTCCATGTACCCGCTTACCAGGGGTGGCAAAATTGAAATCGCGGATAATGATGGTCCCGTACTCCAGGCGAGCCGTGATCCCTCCGGCCAGGAAGACCTGGTCTGCTTTGGGTGCCGGTATTTTCAAGGGTACCAATGTTACCGCTGCATTCCCCTGCAAACCATCAAGAGAAAAATCCACCGCTACCAGGTCCAACCTGCCGGATGTTTTAGAATAAAGGGGATGGGAAAAATAAGCGGTTAATAGGGGACTCTGCAAATTAAGGGATTCCCAGGTCAAGGAGAGGCGAGTCCGGGTTTGTTTACCGGGTTCACTTTTTCCTTCCTTTTGATAAAAATCCCCATTTCCCGATATTTCTCCGCCAGCCGCGATAATATGTAATTCCGGAATGGACAGCCGGTTGTCCTTCCAGTGTATTTGTCCGTTGATACGTATTGGTTCATTTCCTTGCAGTTCTGTAGCATTTAAGGTAATATGGGCATCCTGGCTGTCCAACCGGGCTGAGATGTTGACGGATTCCAGCCGGAGACGTTTATCCTGGTATATCAATTGCCCTGGCCCGGTTTTATTTTTTTCGACCTGCAAGATAAGTTCTTGTTTTCCTTCATCCATAAGGGTTCCTGCCAGGTGGATGCCGGGAATATCTGCCTGCAAATCGCCCGCCGGGTCCCGGTACGACAACACCCCGCCTTCGATGCTGATATTGCGAATGAATAATGGCGGTGTTGGCTCCCCTGATTCCTGGAACAACTGGGGTGGTATATTGAAGGTCCCGTCTTGATTGACTCGAATATCCACCCTGGGGTTGACTACCCGGATATCACGGATGTCTATTTTTTTCCCCAGGATAAGGGCCGGTGTCAGCCGAAGGTTGAGTTCATCAGCCTGGAAAAAAGGAGGAAGAGTGGAATTGTCATGGGTACCGGCAGTGGGCTTCTTTAAAGAAACCCGCAGGGTAAACAGGTTATAATCAAGTGATTGGGCGGATAGTGACAGGTTCAACGATTGTGCCAGGGTTTTCTGCAAATGCTTCAATACTTTTACCTTGACAAAAGGTGTGTGAACAAGCCCCACAAGAATTACCAGCAAAAGCAAAAGCGAACCTAATATCCAGAGGACTTTTTTTCTCACTTCTACTTCCAGAGATCTTTTTTGGTATCTTAATTCGGGTCGAACGCTCAAGCCAGGGCAATGATAATAGCCAGGATTACAATAATAAAAAGAGCAATTATACCGATCATTTGCCAGAAGGCTTTACGGGAACCGGGTGTGTACTCCTGGTCCAGTTTTTCAATTTCAACTTTAATGGCCACCATGTCTTTCTCTGTGGTCCTGGCATTTGATAATTCCGCACATACGGACTCATTCGAAACTCCTGCGGCAGCCAGTTTTTCCCCCAACTGTTCGAAATTTTTATCCTGTTCTTTAGTGATTTCTGACAATTTTTTATTGTTCTCATTGATTTTTTTCTTTATTTCCGAAAGAGTTTGATCCAACTCCCCAATCTCCTCTTTCTGACTGTCACGGATACTATCGATCTCTTGTTTAAGTTTCTCAGATTCCGATTCAATGGGATTTATTCTTTTTGTTATGCTTATAATAAGATTTTCAGCCTCTTTCACCTTTTGATTTAGATCTTCCTTTTCCAGGCTAAGGTATTTCAATTGTTGGTTTATCTCTGTTTTTTCTTCCTCAGGGATTTGTGGATCTGCGGTTTTTCCCTTTAAATCTTCCTCCTCCTCGTCAATTTCTTTCAGTCGCTTATCGGCATCCCTGGATTCTTCTTTTGCGTCTTTTAAGACTTTGTTTTCATCACTTAGCCGGGAATCTATCTCTTCTTTCCGTTGTTTTGCTTGCTCCAATTGAGAATCAAAAGATTCATCTTTTTGTTTTCTTTTCTCTTCGATATCTTTTTTTTGTTGTTCCAATTTTTGCAGTTGGACAATTAGTTCTTCTTGATTTTTTTGAGCTTTGGAAATTGATTCTTTTAGATTACCGTAGGCATCGATATCCAGTTGGGATTCCCATGCTTTTTTCCCCAGCGCAGTCAACTGTCGGGAGTATTGTTTTTCTTTTTTTTTGATGAGTCGTTTTTTCTTAAATAATGCCGTGCGTCTTTTAAACTCCTTTATCCCATCTTTAAAAATCTCATTAAAACCCATTGTTGACATCCTTGTTTAATACTCACAGGAAATTAAAATATCACATTTCAGTAAATATGTCAATTTATAAAAAATTCCCAACGGGGAAATAAATTTTTTTGATTTCAAAGTGTGGCCATTTCTTCGTTATCGAAATTCCGGCAATATTTGCTAGAGTTACGTTATTCTTTATTATCTTTCTTCTTTTCCTGTTTTAACTGATATTTCCGCTCCTTTGGCTCACGTACAGGCGGCGGTGGTTGATTTTGACTGCCAAGAACTTGAAAAAATTAAAATTCTTTGTGCTGCGCTGGGATATATAATTCAATTAAACATTGTTCCATTTAGTCCTCACCTTTTGAAATAGACCTGGATAATAAGTGATGACAGCATTGTAACCTCGCCGCCTATTCATTGGTTTTGTCCAGTTCGTCAAAAATCTCTTCCTTGATAATTTCTTCGATGACATCTTCCAGTGATACAATACCCTTAAATTTATTATTCTCATCACAAACCAACGCCAGGTGCATTTTTCTATTGATAAAGAGATTCATGAGATGGTCCAATTTTACACTTTCCTTGATTATTATCATGTTCTCCTTTCGGCTTAATTCCCAAACCCTTTGTTTTCCATTTACGTTTATACCAATAAGGTCTTTTACAAATAAAATTCCCATTTTGGATTTATCCGTTTCCAGGAATACCGGTACCCGAGTAAAGCCCATTTTTTTTATTTCAGATAACAATTTCTCGTCGATAATTGTTTCTCCCTTCAACCAGTAGACCCGGGATTTCGGGGTTAGAATATCTTTTGCCGTTTGATCGGAAAAGGAAAGGGCACCAAGACTAATTCTTTCTTCATCTCGATCTATCGATGAATCCGGTGAATCCCTGTGAAACTTAATGATCTCTTTAATTTCTTTCTTACTCCAAATAACCGGTAGTTCTTCACCCAACATTTTATCCAACATCCATGAGAGAGGCCAACTCACCGGGTACAAAAGTACGATAAATACCCTTACCAACCAGGCTGTATTTGCTCCCAGGGTAAGTGCAAATCTTGAAAATACGGCCTGTGGTAATATTTCGCCGAAAATAACAATAAGACCGGTGGCGATCAGGCCAGCAATGAATCCTTTGGCAATACTCCCCAGGAATATGGCCATCGCAGAATTGACCGCTACATTACCCAGGAGCAGTGTACATAAAAGCAAATTGCCTTTCTTCCTTACCGGGTAAACTTTTTTAGCTTTCTTATCGCCCAACCTGATTTTTCTCTCCAACGCCGTTAAATTCAGGCTAAACATTCCCAGGGTCAACCCGGAAAATGTGCCTGAAAGTATAACAAGTATAAGTACGATAATGATACTCATGTTCCTGCCATGCTTTTATTTTAATAAAAAAGAAACTTTTTTTCAAACTGTTAAAATAGGCTGCTCTTTCCTCTATAATAGGAGGATTAGTGACCAGGCAAGAAGAACCATCCTGGTTTAATTTTTACATGAATTTAAATATCACATTAAGGTAAATATATCAATTCATTTAAAAAGCAATGATTCACCCTCAAATTTTGGTATATGTGTTGTTTAATGTTAAAAGTTCTTTATTTGCGGGCAGGAAAACTGCCTGTTTTGCCGCCATTTTCTACCTTGACAAAAAGTTCTCTGTTGTATAGGCAGGGGCGTGATATGCAACAGATGCTTATTTGCTGGAGTTATGTTATTCTTTTTCTTTATTATATTTCTTCTTTTCCTGTTTTTTTGGCGGTGGAGGTGTTTGCGGTTTTTGCTGCTGCTTTTTCTTGAGTTGAGTCCCCGCCGGCTTTTGCGGGGGTTTTGTTGGCTGGACTTTCCAGGTTCCCTGGTGATATTCGCGGGCTTTTTGTAATTGTTTGTGTTTATCCGGTGGTTCCCGTTTTAACTGATATTTCCGCTCCTTCAGGTCACGTGCCGGCGGCGATGGTTGAGTCAGTTTTCCCAATGAATCTTTTCTTATCCTATATTGAGGATATTCTCCCGGATATTTTCGTATGTGATGCTCTACTGCCCGTTTAATGCCGGTATTTAAATTGCGATGTCGTTCGGAGTAAAGGATAAAACGCTTTGAGATCCGGGGATAATGCCGAACATAATAATACCTGCGGAAATGCCAGTCAACATAGTAGTAAGAAGGAAGATCAACAATAATTATCGTTCCTCTCGGTCCGTAATAAAATCCCCAATCATACCAGTAAGGATACCGGTACCACCGGGGATAGGGATACCAGTAGGGATAACCGAACCAATAGGGATAAGGATTAACATAATATACCTCCACCCGGGTCCCTGTATCTGCAGGTTTTTCGGTTTCGGTGACTTTCATTTTTTCAACATCATACCCTTGTTCCCTGGCATATTCCTCTGCGGATTGCTCGAATTCTTCCATAGCTTCCGGGTCTTCTTCCAGGCTCTTTCTCCAGCTATCAACAGCCTGGGATTGTTGACGAACCACCTCGATATGAAGCTCCTCCAGTTGTTTCTTGATCTGCTGCGGGTTATTCCTGTACATATCTCCCAATAGAATGGTAAGTGAAATATTATCGGTCAGGATACTTAAAATTTCCGGGAAGCGAACCAGTTCCCGGTAAGCAGAAATCGCAGTCGGAGGATAATTGTTGATGAGTGATTCATATACGCTGCCGGATTCCTCTTGCAGTCGGTATATTTTCATAAATACTTCCTGGTAATCGATACCCACGGCACGGACGTTACTACGAACCTCTTCCGGGTAATTTTCCACCTGTTTTAGAAGTTCCTTCCCTGATTTCTCCCTGTTTTTGGCGATTATTTCTACCAATTCAGGATAGCGAACCAGATCCCAGATGGTTTCCTGGATTTTCCTGTCATAAGGAGAGAGAATTTCTTTGAATTGTTCCCTGGACCTTTCCTGGACATTGCTGATTTTTACCAGTAATTCCGGGTAAAGCGAAGCTTCTAAAACGGCATTTCTTACTTTTTCCGGGTAAAGGACCAGTGCTTCCACTGCTTTTTGTTTTTTTTCCGAAAGGCCCTGGACCAGTGATTGATCTGTCCTTCCCAGGCTGATACCTGGAAAGCAAAGGCATAAACCAGGAGAATAATGGCTGTCAACTTAACACCATTTGCTTTTCTAATCTTTGTCATTTTGCTTTTTCCTTATTTTTTCTCTTAAACTTTATTATAAGTAACCTAAAGTTTTTAACTGTTTTAGCGTTTCTTTGCTAATAGCTGTTTCCCGGACCTGGAAATTGGATTGAGCGGAATTTTTTATTATTTGAACCAGTTTTTTTTCTAAGTCCATACAAATTCTCCTGAATTTTAAATCCGGGTACAAATCTTTTTGTTCCAACGGGTCATTTTTAAGATCGAAAAGTCTTCTTTGGGTGACCGCCTTCCAATTTGTCCTTTCCCGGTTAAAGGATTCCTCCGTCGTCATGGTGACAATAAATTTCAAATCTCCTAAGCGGATCATCTTTTTTTCAAAGCCACCTTCGGATATGGCTTCGGAAATAATGTATTTTCTATTTCTTTCGGTAACAGGTTTCAGCAGGGATCCCCCTTGAACAAAATCAGGTATTTCAAATTCATAGAAATCCATAATCGTGGGAAAAATATCCACCAACGAAACCGGATGCTGAAAGGTTCCATGTTTGTATTTAAAGGGGTATTTAATGATTATAGGAACTTTTATAAACTCCTCGAAAAAATCTTTGCCGTGATAACTGTAAAAATTGTTGGGATAATGCTCATCAAAGTGTTCACCGTGGTCGCTGACAACAATGAACATCAATTCCTTATAAATACCCAGTTGTTTGGTTTTTTCAATAATCTTCCCAACACAGCGATCGACGTAATGAATACCGCTGTCATATAACGTGACACAATCGTCGCGGTTGAATAATTGATTTTTTTGTAAGAACTCTTGAAAGTCGTCGGTTAACCGGTCCTTTGCCGGGGATAATCTTCTAAAGTTATTGATATAATTCCAGTTTTCCAGGGTAACTCTCTTTTCTTCCAGGAAATTGCAATTGGAATAGGGAGCGTGTACCATCCAGGTATGAATAAAAAGAAAAAAGTTTTTTTCTTTATGATTTTCAATTTCTTTTAAGACATTTTTAAAAGTATTATCGGTAAAAAAGGGGTCGTAGCGGTTATCCTTATCAAATCCTTTAGCAAAGCCCAGTTCATCCGGCAGCAGGACAAATTTTATCGTATCGATGTGCCGGGTCTTTAGGATTTGGGCAATGGTTTTTATTTTATCGTTGAGTTTCGGGTATTTTCCTTCAGGGGGACTTCCCCAGTAGTTATTAATGCCGTGCCTGGAGGGGAGGGTCCCTGTTAACAGGGACATATGGCTGGGAATGGTCCAGCAGCCATTGGCGTAGGCATTGATATAGTAAGCCGAATCCTTCACCAACCGGGATAAATGAGGTGAAGTGTCCCGGAAATACCCATAAGAACTTAAATGATCGCCCCTTAACGTATCGATGCTAATGAGTATGATTTGTTTCTTTTGGGGTATTTTTTTCTTATCCCAGTGGGTGAATAAAAAAAGGACCAGGGAAATCAAAATGGCTGTAAAAACCATTCCTTTGGCTAACCGCTTTTTTTTCTTTACCCTTTGATCGTTCATTTTTATCATATTCTTTGGTTGTTCCTGCTTCTTTTTGCTTTTTAAAGTACTAATTTTAGTCGAAATAGATTAAGTGAACGTTAAATTAAGATTAAAATTTTTTAATGCTTTACCCTAATATTATAAAGGGACATACAAAAAGAACTCCTAAGTTTCATGATGAATTCCTCTTCGTTTCTAATTCTCTTACAAAACAAAAAAAATCAACTCTTATTTCTTGACAAATAAAAAATTTTATAATAATTTGAAATATGATAGAAAAGGAGGTTATTATTATTGCCATATGGCCATTTCATTTGTTTTACTTGCGGTAGGTTTGGTGCTGGTGGTAAAGGGAGCGGATTTCCTGGTAAATGGTGCCTCTTCACTGGCCAAACGCATGGCTGTCCCGGAGATTGTTATCGGCCTGACCATCGTGGCCTTTGGCACGTCTGCGCCGGAACTGGTGGTCAATGTCTTCTCCAGCATCAGCGGTAAAAGCGAATTGGTGCTGGGTAATATTATCGGCAGCAACGTCTTTAACACACTGTTCATCCTGGGCATTGCCGGTTTAATTTACCCTTTGGAAGTTCAACAAAATTCGGTTCGCAAAGAGATCCCCTTTTCTTTATTAGCGGCTGTGATTTTGTTTATCCTGGCCAACGATTACTTGATTTTTAAAGGAGAAGTCAATCGCGTTACCCGCATCGATGGACTCATACTTCTTGTTTTATTCGGGGGTTTTATTTATTATACCTTTGGGCTGTCCAAAATAAAGCCCACTTACTCCCATGAAATTAAATTATATTCCCTGTTTAAAACCTGGATTTTCATCATTATCGGCTTTGCCGGTTTATTTTTAGGGGGGAAGTTAATGGTAGATAACGCTGTAAGTATTGCACGAAAACTGCAGGTCAGCGAAAAACTGATCGGTCTGACCATCGTGGCGGTGGGGACATCCTTGCCGGAATTGGCAACTTCAGCAGTGGCTGCTTTTAAAAAACGGTATGACCTGGCTGTTGGCAATGTGGTGGGATCGAATATCTTCAATATTCTTTTTATCCTTGGTGTCAGCGCCCAAATATCCCCGGTTCATTATAGTACTGCCTTTAACCTGGACCTCTATATATTCGCGTTGGGTACCCTTTTACTGTTTGCTGCCATGTTTACCGGTAAAAGCCGGAAACTGGACCGCTGGGAAGCACTCATCCTGTTGGTTACTTACATTTTGTATACCATTTACATCATTGTACGAAAGTAAAAATCCAGTTGTTTTCTTCCATCCAACTTAACTTCAATCCCCCATATGCGCTAACTTAAAGAAAATCAAAATGAGGATAGGGGACAAGTCAATAAATACGTTCTACCTGTTTTACTTTTTATTTTCCTGGAAAAACGAACGGTAAACCTTTTGAAGTTCACCGTTTTTGATCATTTGTTTCAATCTGTCCGTGGGTTGGTTCATCCACTGATGCATGGGGTCATCTTTCAACAGCTTATCCAGGTAAGTATTGAGCTCGGGGTTATTGAATTCCCGGGCTTCCGGGATGAGTTTGAAGTAAAAGTGCTGGGCAACATCATAGAAACCGTGCCACCAGGTATAATCCGGTCCCATCATGGCAGCGCCATGACGGGCACGCCGGCCTTCATGATGCCACAACTCCCAATAAACCCACTCGATCTTATTGCTGAATTCGGCCTTGTTTTTCAGCAGGTTGTTCTTTTTAACAATTGCCATGATCTCAGCGGCGGGTTTGGCAAATTTTTCGTTGTACAGGCGAACCGACGCATCATACTGATAGAAATGACCATTAACAAAGACTTTCCCATGGCAGGTGCTGCAAACCTCTTTCATACTATCACGTTTTTTTTGCCAATTTTCCAGCTTTATGGAGACCTTTGGGCGCAGTGTCCAGGAAATCCGCTTACCCACATCGTGGGTTGCTTCCTGTTTTTTTGTGGCAGACATGTGACAGGTGGCACAGGTAGGGGCGGCATAATAATCTTCCCCTACTACCCATTTCTCGGACTTCAGGTTCATTTTATCGATATTGGTGTAATAGGTATTACCGTGTTTGGATTCTTCATAGACTTCTTTTTGAGGATGGTCCGGCCCCAGGTGACATTTGCCGCAAGCTTCCGGCTGGCGGGCCTGGGCTTTTGAAAAATGATGACGGGTATGACAGGCTGTGCAAGCACCTTTACTGCCGTCCAGGTTCAACCGGCCAATACCGGAATTGGGCCAGCTTTCCATGGAAAGTTTGTTGGGAGATTTCGGATCCAATTTAACTCTGGAGCCGTGACAGCTTTCACATCCCTGGATGGCTGCAGGATAACCCCCGGCAGCGTTGGCCAAATACGCATCTGCGGATTCCAGGATCATCCCGGCCCTGGCATGGTGGGACATATCTACTTCATTCATTTCTTCTTCATGACACTGCCCGCAATCGCTAGGGGTTACCAGGGTGGCGATTAATGCTTCATAATGCATGAACCCATCGGCATCCTCTTTCTTTGCCCCATGGCAATCGATACAAGTAACATCGCCGGCTGCATGGCTCGAGTTAAACCATTGACGGTACAAACCAGGAGTTTTTTCCTTGTGACAGGTGATACATTTATCGGCAGCCGTATCGCTTTCGGCAGGTCCGGCCCCCATTACTACCGGTAATCCAACTAAGAACACCAGTAATATTAAAAAGGCTATTCCCTTCATTGGCTCCTCCTTTTTGTTTTGAGCTTTTTTCCACGAATTGACACGATTTGTTTTTTTCTCTTTTAAAATAAAAGAACTCATGAAGAAATTATAGTTAGAACAAAACAGGAATACAACCCCAGACCGGGGAAAAGCAGGGGGACAGACAAATTTTTCGCCACTTGCAAAAACGTTTGATTATTTTTTTGTCTTCGGCTGCCAGTTCACGTCTCTTTGTGCAGCCAGTTGCTGCAAACGGATTAATAACTCCCGGTTTGTTTGGTATGCGGCCCTTCTAGCTCGAAATGAAGTCCTTTTGTTGGTTAGCCTCACACAAAATGCGATATTACCCTGATCTTTAGGAACATCGAATAAAGTGCCAGGTAAATTATCCGCTTTCCGGAAAATTCTTCCTGTTTGGTTGATATATTTACCAAACTCTTGTAAAATAATTTTTTTACAGGATATTAATAAGATTAAGGAGTATTACCATGAATCAAAAGGAAGGCCCTTCTACTCGTTCGGTTCACCTGTGCAGCCGTATCGATCCGCTTACAGGCGCAATTGTTCCCCCTATTATTGAAAATTCAGCATTTGCTTACCATACCCTGGAAGAATGGCGTGCCGCTGCACTGCACCAGGTCCCGGGGCATATTTACAGCCGGAATACCAATCCTACTACCGATCTTTTTGAAGAAAAAGTGGCGGCATTGGAAGGAGCAGAGAAAGCCACCAGTTTTGCTACCGGTATGGCAGCCATCAGTACCACGTTATTCGCCCTGCTGGGTCCCGGCATGCATGCAGTCACGGTTAAAGATGCGTATGGCGCAACATACCTGCACTTTGTACAAATTTTGCCTCGTTTCGACATTGATTGCCATGTTTTCGAAACAGAAGATACAGGGGCGATTGAGACTGCCATAGAAAAAAACTGCGACCTGTTGTACCTGGAAAGTCCAACCAATCCCACCCTTAAAGTGCTGGACCTGGCTCGCTTAATTGGTCTTGCCCAACAAAAAGGAGCAATTACCGTGGTTGACAATACCTTTGCCACTCCTATTAACCAGTCACCGATTACCCTGGGCGCAGACCTGGTGATCCACAGCGCCACCAAATACCTGTGCGGACACGGCGATGTCTTGGGCGGTGTGGTTTGCGGCAAAAAGGATTTAGTAGAAACGATTTTTCGTCACCGGGAACTAACCGGCCCTTCCCTCGATGCGCACAGCGCATATCTAATGCTTCGCAGCCTGAAAACACTGGGGCTGAGGGTGCAGCGGCAAAACAAAAATGCCCTGGCATTGGCACAATTCCTGGAAAAACAGCCGAAAGTGACACAGGTTTTCTACCCCGGACTAGAAAGCCACCCGGGTCACGAAATCGCCAAAAAACAGATGAGCGGTTTCGGCGGTGTGTTAAGTTTCGAACTTAAAGGTGGATACGAAGCAGTCAAACACTTCCTGCCCCAGTTGAAATATGCATACATGGCGGCTAACCTGGGACAGGTAGAGACCATTGTCGGCCCCCCCGCCACCACCAGCCACGTTGAACTGACCGACCAGGAACGAACCGCAGCCGGTATCCCCGAAGGTCTGATCCGTTATGCCGTGGGCATCGAAGATGTAGACGACCTGAAGGCAGATTTAAATGCAGCCCTTGAGAAGATATAAGTTTTGCCTCCGGCGGCCAGGGGACCAATTTAGTTGAGTAAGGTGAGTAAGGTGAGTAAGGTAAGTAAGTTGAAGGTTTCCCTACTCATAAAAAAGGCAGATTCCCATGAATAAATATAGCCTCAACCATTTGATACACCTTCTGGTGATTGTATTCATTTTAAGAAACCTTCGAGATGGCCCGAAGGGCCTTTTATGGCTGCCCGCGCCGCGGGCCTGGACCCCCGCAAAAACTTTTCATTAGGAGAATGATAGAAAAGAGAAAGATTTTAATTAAAGGTGGTATTGTTGTTTCGGATCGATCGGTGTCACCCATGGATGTACTCATCGAAGGTGAGCAGATTGCCGCCCTGGGAGACACCGCCGGTTTAACCGTTGATGTAGAAATCGATGCACGTGGCCTCCTGGTGCTGCCCGGTGCAGTGGACTCCCACGTTCACTTTAATGATGTTTTTATGAATACTATCAGTGTACATGATTACTATACTGGTACCCTGGCAGCCGCTTACGGCGGTGTGACCAGTGTGATCGATTTCTCCAACCAGGCAAAGGGTGAATCCCTTATGAGTACCATCGATACCAAAAAAAAAGAAGCCGAAGGTTTGGCACTGGTGGATTGGGGGGTTCACCCGGTGATCACCCAACCCGACACCTCGACACTAAACGAAATTCCATTGGCGGTGGAAGCAGGCGCACCAACCATTAAATGCTACATGACCTATCGTGATGAGGGGTTGTTAATCGAAGATAACGATTTAAAACGTATTTTAATGGCCCTCCGGGAAGCCGGGGGAATGCTGTTGGTGCATGCTGAAGATAATGAAATCATCGAGGCCACTGTTCCTGCCATGATCGATTCCGGCAAGGTAGATTCTATTTACCATGCCAGGAGCAGACCGGTGAAAGCCGAGAATAATGCCATCCGCCGCTGCATCCAAATGGTAGAAGAAACCGGCGGTAAACTTTTTGTCGTTCATATGGCAACCGCCGATGGCATTGAAATGATAAAAGACGCTCAAGAAAAAGGATTGAATGTATTTGCCGAAACATGTACCCATTATCTTTTGTTTACTGATAAAATGCTGGAAAGACAGGATAGTATCAAATGGATTTGTTCCCCGCCCCTTCGGGACCAATCCAACCAGGACCGTCTCTGGAAAGGACTCAAAGAAAATATTATTTCCATGGTAACCTCCGATGATGCCGCCTATTCCTGGGAAGCGAAACTTTATGGAAAAAACCGGTTTGATCTCTGTCCCAATGGTATTCCCGGTGTTGAACCCCGGCTCAATTTGCTGTATTCCGAAGGGGTGGTCAAAGGGAGATTGACATTGTCCCGGTGGGTGGAGTTGATTTCTACTGCACCGGCCAGGTTTTTTGGTCTGGCACAGCGAAAAGGCCATTTGCATCCCGGGGCGGATGCGGATATTGTTTTGTTTGACCCGGAGGAGGAATGGATCATGAACCGGGATTCCCTTCATATGGCAGCGGATTGGTCTGCTTATGAGAATATTAAAATAAAAGGAAAGATAAAAAAAGTGTTCTCACGGGGAGAACTGATCATCGATGGTGACCGCTGCCTGGCAAAAAAAGGCAGAGGTAGGTATCTGCATAGATAATGATTGGTTTATTAATCAAAAGTTTTGTGGGATAACTTACCTGGCACTTTATTCCCGCTGCTAACTTGATTTTATAAATCAAGAAAACCTCTTCGTGCATCAATAATTTTTCCAGGTAATTCCATAAAATTTCTTGATGAATTCAAAATCGTTTTGAATGATTCAAGAAAATTTCTTGATGAATCCAAAATCGTTTTGAATGGTTCAAGAAAATTTCTTGATGAACCCAAAATCGTTTTGAATGATTCTAAAAGATTTTTGGACGAATCCAAAAGTGTTTTGAATGGTTCCAAAAAATTTTTGGATGATTCCAAAACTCAATATTTCAATATTCCAACATTCCATCATTCCATTAATTGTGAGCGAAGCGAACTACGTTCTAATTTAAACGTTATCCCTTTTCTATGGGAGGGTCTTTGAAAACAAACGAATATTCACCGGTTTTATCCGGCGAGATGATTTCTTCAGGTGCCTGGGGAGGCAGTGGCGGAGCCCCTTCTTGCTCTTTATGTTGGATAATGATTGCGGTGATATTATCATGGCCGCCGGCCTCATTTGCCATCTTTATAAGGGTCTCACACAATTTCCTGACAGGTTTATCCTGTGTCAGCACCGTGTGAATTTGGTGGTCCGACAACATATCCCATAATCCATCGGAACAAAGAAGGATCCGATCTCCTTCTTGTAAAGAATAATGTTTGTAGTCGGGGTTAACGGTTTTTGATGCACCGATGGCCTGGTGCAGTTTATTTTTTAACGGACTTACCCGCGCTTCCTCCATGGTGAGTTTTCCTTTTTGGACCAGGTCCATTACATAACTGTGGTCTTTGGTGAGCAGGGTAATGCCATTTTTATTGGAAATATAGGCCCTGGCGTCTCCCACGTGACATAAATGCAAGTTATTTCCAAAAATTAGGGCCTCTACGATGGTACATCCCATCCCTTCCAATCTTGGGTTTTTTTCCGCCAATTGGAGAACATGATCATGGGCTTGTATCAAGCTTTTGATTACAGCTTCTCTTATCTTGCGAATATCCCCCCTGATATCCTTCAACATGTCCATTGTCAAATAGGTGTCTGCTATTTGTGTGGCTTTTTTGCTGGCAACGTCTCCCGCATTGTGACCGCCCATCCCATCCGCTACAATATAAAGATTCTTCTCCCTGTTGATATTAAAGAAATCCTCATTTATCGGTCGCGTTTGCCCGACATCCGAGGCTCCATACACAAGTTTTTGCTGTTCTGCCGTTTGTGAAATTTCTAGGAGTTTCTTTAGTAGTTTCATTATCTATACCATTTATATTGTATAGTGATCCCACCAGTTCGTATCCAACCCTGGCCAGGAAACTGGAACCAGTTGTGGTAATGCGATAGATCAAAAAACGTTGGATTTTTCATGCTTTGATTTTACAAGAGAAAAATCTTTATGTCAATCAAAAAGACAGTAATTCTCATCTTGAGAATTGCCAGGTTAAGGTTAAGGCTGAGGTTAAGGAAAACTTCTGGAACTTTCCATATTTTTCTGGGAGAACAGGTGATTTCAGGCAGTTTTTTTTCTCCTCAACCTTAACCTTAACCTCAACCTCAACCTCCAATTAGAATTGCTGAGGATTTAATCATTTGATATTTTAATAAATTCGTTATTTTCGTCGTTTTCTATTGACAGATAAAGCGTTTTTATTTATAAATGGGTATGTCACAAAGACACAAAAGCACAAAAGGAAGTGGCAAAATCGCTGAGGAGAATGAATATGAAATCGATTGTATTGGCAGAGAAACCCAGTGTTGCCAGGGAAATGGCGCGGGTTTTGAGATGCAATAAAAAAGGCAAGGGGTATTTCGAAGGCAATAAACATGTCATTACCTGGGCATTGGGTCACCTGGTGACACTGGCAGAACCGCATCATTATGACAATAGGTACCGGGAATGGCGTATGCAGGATTTGCCCATGCTGCCGGAGAAGATGAAATTAAAGGTGATCCGGCAGAGTGCGCACCAGTTCCGGGTGGTGAGTAATTTGATGAAACGTAACGATCTCGGGGAATTGATTATTGCCACGGATGCAGGTCGTGAAGGGGAATTGGTGGCCCGGTGGATCATGATATTGGCGGGTTGGAAAAAACCCTTTAAGCGGCTGTGGATTTCCTCACAGACCGATGCCGCAGTAGCCCAGGGATTTGCCAACCTGAAACCCGGGCGCACCTACGATAATTTATTCCAGGCGGCTGTTTGTCGAGCGGAGGCGGATTGGATCATTGGTTTGAATGTTACCCGTGCCTTGACGTGTAAATTTGAGGCGCAATTGACTGCCGGACGGGTTCAGACTCCTACCCTGGCGATGATTATCGACCGGGAAAAAGAGATCAAGGCGTTTGTACCGGTTGATTATTGGACTGTTGAGATAGACTTTGGCGATTATTTCGCCACCTGGCGTGATAAAGGGGGCAGCAACCGCATTTTTGATCAAAAAAAAGCGTTGGCGATCCAGGAAAAGGTAAAAGGCCAGACCGGTGTAATACAGGACGTGCGGGTGGTGGAGAAAGTCGAACCACCGCCGTTGGCTTACGATTTAACCGAATTGCAGCGTGATGCCAACCGTCGATTCGGGTTTTCTGCTAAAAAGACACTCTCTGTGCTGCAAAATCTCTACGAGCGGCACAAGTTGGTTACTTATCCCCGCACCGATTCCCGGTATATTACCACGGATATGGTAGGAACGCTGCCTCAGCGGTTGGAAAGCATGGCAGTGGGTCCTTATGCCCAACTGGCAAAATCGCTGCTTCAAAAAAAACTTTCACCCGGCAAGCGGTTTGTCAACGATGCCAGGGTAACGGATCATCATGCCATTATCCCCACGGAGCAGCCCCTGGACTTGAAGGCCCTGGACACGGATGAACGACGCATCTACGATCTCATTGCCCGCCGTTTTATTACCGTATTATATCCTTCCCACCGATATGACCAGACCACGATTGTGACGGAAGTGAAGGGTGAGCGGTTTTATGCCATTGGCAAGGTGGTAAAAGACAGGGGATGGCGGGCTGTAACCGGTGCTGCCGGTTCTGATCCCGGTAAAGAAAACAAGGATGACGATGCACTGCCGGAACAAACCTTAACGCAGCAAAAAAAAGGAGCGCAAAAGACGGTTAAGAATTGTAAAATAAAAAAATCCAAAACCCAGCCGCCCCCCAGGTATACCGAGGCAACCTTGTTAACGGCAATGGAGAGCCCGGGAAAATTTATCGAGGATGAGGAATTAAGGGAATCCATCAAACAGGGAGGACTGGGAACACCTGCCACCCGGGCGGAAATTATTGAAAAACTCCTTAATACCTATTATATCGAGCGGCACGGCAGGGAATTGGTACCCACGTCAAAGGGGTTTCAACTCACCGGCCTGGTGCCTGAAGAGCTGCGTTCACCCGAACTGACTGCAAAATGGGAGCTGCGGCTGGCAAATATTTCTCAGGGGAAGGAGAATCGTAGGAAATTTATGGAAGATATCCGCAAGAATGCCGCAGTTCTTATAGACAGCATTAAAGCAGACACCTCCAGGTATAAACATGACAACCTCACCAAAACCCGGTGTCCCATGTGTAATAGTTTTATGTTGGCGGTCAAAGCCAAAGAGGGAAAAATGCTGGTGTGTTCTGACCGGAAATGTGGGTACCAGCAGGCGGAAAGCCAGGAGTCTGCTCCTCATGAATTCAAGCGGAGCAAAAAAGAAGCCCATATGAATAAGCGTTTGATTGACCGTTACAGCGATCACAAAAAGAAAACATCGGTGGGAACGCTGGGGGATTTATTTGAAAAAGCCCTGGAAAAGAAATAATCTTTCTCTGTGCCCTCTGTGGGAAAAAAATTGAGATTCTTCTTGACTTGTAAGTAAGATTTAATTATCATTAATAGATTTTCTAGGGATGACGAACAATGGTCACGATAGATTTAGTTGATGCGCCCGCCAATACCGAGTTGGAGGTGCTGGAGATAAATGCCGGTAAAACAGCAAAAAAACGATTGATTTCTATGGGCATTCATACCGGTGATAAACTGATCAAATATGAGGGCGCATCATGGGGACCAGTGCTGGTCAAGAATATCACGTTGAACTCCACTAAAATTGCCATCGGAAGAGGACTGGCATTGAGAATATGGGTTGGCTATGCTGCAAAAGAAAATTCCTGAGATCGCTCTGTTAGGCCAGCCCAATGCAGGAAAGAGCACTGTTTTTAATGTGCTTTCCGATATCAAAACCAGTGTGTCGAATTTTTCCGGTACCTCCGTGGATATTGCCCACAGCCTTATCGATATTCACGGTCAGACCTTTCACATCGTGGATTTACCCGGGGTCTATTCCCTTAACCCCGGCGACGAAGCAGAAAAAGTGACCTTTGAATACCTGGCCAATGAACATATCGATTTGATCATCGATGTGGTGGATGCCTCTATGCTGTCGCGGAGCCTGGAATTGACCGTGGAGTTGATGGAATTCGGTACTCCCATGGTGATTGCCCTGAATATGTGGGATGAAGCCGAACGAAAAGGAATTAGAATCTACCCTGAAAAGCTGGAAAAAATGCTAAATATACCGGTAGTGACCACGTCGGCTTTATATGGAAAAGGAATCAGGGAACTGCTGGAAAAGTGCAGTGAAGTGGTAAATGGTAATCGGAAGAATAATCGACCGGTAAAAATGGGATATACGTCTCACATCGAAGAAAGTGTCCAACACCTCGAGAGGAGCTTAGAGAACGTTGAAATAAATAAAAACGGTTCCCCCCGGTTTTATGCCATTAAAGCCCTGGAAACCCCGGAGTTGGTGCCGGAAGAGGTTTTAACCTCTATTTCCCGCCAACTGGAAACCATGCAGGACCAGATTCAAGACCTGCATCATAAAGACGTTCACGAAACCATCTCTTACGAACGGCACCACCTCTGCATGAAACTCATGGAAGATACCTCCCATTTTGTAGACCGTAAGACCATTCCTTTCCGGGAAAGATTAGACTGGTATTTTCTCCATCCGTTCCTGGGATATTTTCCCCTGGTGCTGTTTTTCCTGGTGTTCTTTGCTGCCATTTATTTTATCGGAAATTTCCTGTCCGATTTAATTGCCGTTCCCCTGGGAAAAATACCGGGGTTGTATGAAGGACTAAAAGCCAATCATCCGTTTTTATGGTATACCTTCGAGGGTGTTTTCCTGGGGATTGAAGGTGCCATTGGTATTGTGCTGCCGTTTTTCCTGCCGTTGATTTTTTTGACGTCTATTTTTGAAGATACAGGCTATTTGTCCCGGATTGCTTTTTTGCTGGATGGATTTATGCACAAACTTGGGCTTCACGGTAAATCCGTGGCTCCCTTTGTCCTGGGATTCGGCTGTACGGTCCCGGCATTGTATGGGGTACGGATTATTGAACATAAACGGGAAAGAGACCTGACTGCCATTTTGCTGCCTTTTATTCCCTGCACCGCAAGGACCGCTGTCATCCTGGCATTGACCGCCGCCTTTACCGGTCCCCTGGGAGCACTATTTATGTATGTATTTATTATTTTTGTTATTGGGGTAACCGGGAAGTTAATGTCCCTGTTTATGGGAAAACCCATGGGATTGGTGATGGAAATCCCGGATTTAAGAGTTCCGTCATTGAGGGTGTCGTTTAGCAAAACCTGGCTGAGAATGAAGAGTTTCTTGAAATTTGCGGTACCCTTTTTGGTTGTGGGCAGCATATTTATGGGGTGGCTGGAATATGCGGCAGTAAACGATGTGATTAACCGCGTTCTTTCACCGTTAGTGCAAACGGTTTTAGGACTGGATGAGCGGCTGGGCTCGACGTTGGTTTACGGTTTTTTCAGGAAAGAACTGGTGGTGGTAATGGCCAACAGTGCCTTTGGGGTCCAGGAAGTGGCAGCCTGGACGCTTTCCAGGTACCAGGTCCTGGTGTTTATCGTATTTGTGACTCTTTATTTTCCTTGCTTTAGTACGTTTATCGTGATGTGGAAAGAATTTGGAAAAAGGATCGTTTTGATTTCAGCCCTATTGAGCCTTGTGGTGGCCACTATTGCAGCCTTCCTTGTCAGGTTGGTTTTGATATGATGTTGCCTCCGGCGGCCCTGCCGGGGGCCAAACTTTTGAAAAAGTTTGATCAAAACTTTTTATAGCCCTTCGGGCGATTGGTTTACCGTCATTTTATCTCCTCAAAAGGAAATAAGGGACAGGCCAGGAACATATCCGGTGAGAGCCTTTCCCCCTTACTGGGATTTCTTCACAATGGAAATTTTTCAATTTTTTCCTTGAAATCTTTCTCAGATTATGTTATTGATTTTTTTTAAGATGCGAGACCCCTGGTGAAAACGTTGAAAACGTTGGAATTCCGAGACGTTTAAATAGGAGATAGTCAAACCCATGAGCATTAAAACCAAGTTTAAACGATGGTTCTTCCAGGATATGCCGCAGGAAGCAACCTGGGATGAGTGGCGAGATTGGGAAGATAAGGCTCGGAAGAAAAAAGTGCGTTGGTTTCTTGCGGACACGTTTCCATTTTGGTGCTGGAAAACCTTTATCAATCCTTTTGAAAAAGCAAAGTCCTGGCTCCGTTACCGCACGGTTGATCGATATCACACCATTAAGACAACGTTAAAGCCCGGATACTATGATATGGATACGCGTCTACTTTATGCCATGTTCGATATGCTTGTGGATTTCGTGGAACTCGAAAAAGCCTGGATGAATGTTGTATTTACAAAGCGGAAACCCTGGAGTGGATGGGGAAGGACTCATTGGTGGAGAAGCAGGATTGAAGGACTCTCCTACCTGGAGTGGGAGATCGGTTTAGGTGATCCCAATCTCCCGGAAGAAGAAAGGCATGAACAACAGGCAAAAAATGCACAAGAAATCAAATATTTGTATACCTGGTGGAAAGATGTGCGTCCCAATCGCCCTGATCCTGCTAAAGTCAGTGGCTGGGATAACGTATGTGATAAGTGGAATATTTTGAGTGATAAAGATAACTTTGAAGAAAAGAAGAGCGAGGTTGACGCCGCTCTAAAAAAACAAGATGAGATAGAAAAAGAATATGAAGATGAAGACACTCGAATGATGAAGCGTCTGATCGATGTCAGGAAGGCATTGTGGACATAAGGGACATTAACTTTTTTCCCCCATGCTGTGTCTTTTCCCGAAAGGTATATCATCAAGGAAATTCTCAGCCTCGCCAGGAGAGACAAACCCAGGAATAACTAAACTGCCCCCATTTTAAACTTGTAGGGCAAATAAATTACCTGGTACCATATACAGAGCACGTTTATTCAAGATACAACATCTCGCAGCGTGAGCGGGAGATTATTCGTTTGGTCAGTAAAGGCAAAAGTAACAGGGAGATTTCAGACCGGCTTTATATTTCGCTTCAGACGGTGAAGCATCATATTCATCGTATTTATCGAAAGCTCAACGTCAGGAACCGGGTACAGCTCTCCAATGTTATTCGCAATTCTATAAAGAATTAAGTGGTAATACGTTTTTTCCTAGCCAAAAATTAAATAAATAATTAAAAGAATAGGAACCCCTGTGAATAAAGCAATATTGAATGCGATTCTTGCCGGGATCGCCACCTTTCGACTCACCGAATCGGCTATAGGTCCGATTTTCCCCCGTGCTTCATCGATGAATTGATCATATTTATTTTCAGCCTTTTCCTGTTCCTCTGCCTCTTGCGATCCTATTTGCTCTGTATCGTCTTTTGAGTCTTTAATGGCAATTTTATCCGCAGCTTCCGACAGCGATTTTGTAAGGAGGAATATCGTGTTTTCAATGATAAAATTGACGGGTTTTGCCAACAATTTTAATTTTTCCCGGATAATTTGATTAACCGTAGGGATGAACACATCATAAGATATTCCCTCCAGCACGTTGGAAACAAAAATTTTAGTATCCCGTTTGTTTTTAATAAGTGCGTATATGTCCTGTTTTGCCTCTTTAACGAAATCCAGCATGAGGATAACTGTATCGGCACCATCTTTGACGCCTTTCTTCACTAATTTTATCAAACCCAGGGAAACTCCTTCAGCCACACTAAAGAGAATACCAACGATAGCAAAAAGAACAATACCGAAGATACTCATCTCCCTGGCATGAAACCACAAACAAAGAACAGCGATAATAATCAGAAATAATCCGGTATACTTCAACAAAAATGCAGTGGTTTGATTATGGAATCCGATTAAATCACTGATTCTTTTTACTATCTCCGGGTTTCGATATTTTTTAAAATCAATACCTGTTTTTTGAGCCAGGCGTTCTGCCTCTCGTTCAATTTTTTTGTTCATCAGCACCTCCTACCCTTATTTTATACTAAACCTAAAACGAAAGTCAAGCTGGATAAATGGGTTTTCTTGCCTGACACCTTATCTTTTTTACGCAACGATCACGTTTTCAATATGATCAAATTTGATTTCTTTGCCTGTCCCGTTTCTTTCATTCTATAAAAAATTAGGCGGTGAAAAGGCCTTCCATTTCCCGGGCAACTTCTGAAGGAAAGTGCCTATCTAGACTCAATGTCAGGCCAGTATCAGTAAATTCTATTACCCTAATAGACCTTTTTTGGTCGTCAGTACTTTCTTTGACCCCTTTAATTTTTTCATATGCAAATAAAGCGAGGCGTTCATCCCCATATCTGACCAGCCCTTGTCCACTGAAAACCAGGATTTGCTGCGAAGAGGAATAAACGCAAACATATATGGTGTTATTGGAGAATATCCCCGATGCCAAAATGTCTTCCACCAATGAGCGGTTGACCACCACCCATTGGTCACAGACCACCAATTTGCCTTTGATTATTCGTGCGTCCAGTGATTCGTTTTTAGACAGCCGTTGGGCAAAATCCCTCAATTTTTTTGCTGGCTCCATGTCCTGGGATTCGTCGTCCACTGGCTCTGGTTCCCAGTCTGCCGGGGATTCTTCAACGGGTTCGCCGGCCGCTGCTGTTTCACCCGGGGCCAACGTTGAACCGACATCTTCTCGACTACCTCCGCAGCTCCAGCAGGTTAAATCTTCATCTTCCAATTCTCTGCGACATTTTTTGCATTCCCACATAGTAACGCCTCCGATAAATTATTTTTGATTTTTCATTATAACAATTTACCCGCTGTAATACAAGAAAAATTTGTGTGTCCCCTTTCCCCTTTCCCCGGTATTGTTTTTGTATTTTCATTGTGTTATAATCTTTGACGTCAGGACCGAGCAATTAATGATGAACAGCATAAAAAATAAAACATCCGGGAAGGTGATATACCATTTTTCAACGTAAACGCCCGGGCAAATATCAAGTCGTTTACCGCTGCCGCGCTGCCGGTTTTCCTGGTTTCGGGTGCACGGTACGTATGGTATATGGTGGACGACAGACCACAAAAAATCTAAAAAAAAGGAGGTGAATCGTGAACAAAAAACTCAAGTTGACCAAATTGACCGTCGCCAATCTAGATCGAGTAAAAGGAGGTACTAAAGAATGCGCTTGCCAGTGGACTACAGGTGACGGTGTCCAAAATAAGGAGAATCTAACAAAAGTTACCTGTGTGAGGCCCTGTCCAATATTATTCACTGAACAAGACTGTTAACAATTAAAATTATACACGTGATCACACAACTATCATCATGGCTGACATCGGGTTCGCGGTTAATGGTTTTCCCATCTCGGGGTGTTTTAGTTTTTATGATGTTTGCCCGGGCCTAAAGGGTAAAGGCAGTAGAGCCGGGAAAGGTGCTGCTGCCTTTACCTTATTGTTTTATACCTTTAAAGGTGAGAGACAGGTGAACAATTGAAAAAGATGAGTGCCTTTACACTGCTGGACAGCAAGAGACAAAATAAGTATTTCTATGACCAAAAGGCAAAAAACACCCAATGGTGCCACCCATTGCTCTACTATATATTAAAATTGCACGACAGGGGCATGGATGTGGAGCAGTGGTACAGGAACTTAAACAACGGTCCTGTAAAAATAGAAGGTTTTGGCACGTCTTCAAAAAAAGAAATTGCCTATTACTTCCGGAAATATATCCTGCTGCGGGACAACGGCTTTTTTTCCGGCAAAATATCTTTTTAGATAGGGAGGGCCTCCAGGAAGCAAAGCCCACTTCCGGTATTAGTGGGACAGGCAAGAATAAGGTAATTACTGTGCGATTAAAGGCAGGGAAAAAATCCGAAATGTTTTACAGATACGTATTATAGAGTAAAAAAAGTAAAATTAGAAGAGAACAAAATAGTAACATAAAGGAGTAGAAGGCCAAAATGAAGAAAAAATCAGTTCTTTTGGTATTCCTTTTAACCGCAGCAGCATTCCTGCTGATGGGTAAAAATGAGTATGTGGTTACTTTACCGGAGGGAAAGCTGCCCTGGCCGCATCACAGGCCGGATATGCCCCGGGCCGAGTATGATGATCTCATCCAAAACCTCTGGATTTTAAATAACTTTGGTAGATACGTGGCATCGGAAGATAAGTCCCTTGTCTATTTCCATGATGGGCTGGATATTATGCTGGATAACGGCACCAGGCTGTATGCTGTGGAATCCGGTTATGTGAAAGAGATCAATTATAACTTCTCCGGATATGGTCATATCATCATCGGCGAAACCGAAGGAGATCAACCGGGATATGGGTGGATGTATGCACATGTGCTCAATTTCCAGTTCAAGTTGGGAGACCATGTAAACCAGGGAGACTATATTGCGGATGTTTACTATGAAGACGGGGACCATGTGCACTTTGGCAGACTCTTTGTTGAAGAGGGACGTTGGGATGATTATCGAAATTGGAATGTTATTCACCCGGACAAATATTTTATTTACCAGGACACTCAGCCTCCGGTCATCAAGACGCCCTTTTACTATTTTAGAAACAATTCGGACAGGTTATTTGAAAATGATACAAACGGCACACCTACAGTTGTGCGCAGAGATGTTGATATTGTTGTGGGTATCCGCGACCCCGGGGAATTTGCCCATTCTAAAGAGGATGGATTTGGAGACCGGTTGTGTGTTTCCCGGATCGAATATGAAATCGCCGGTGAAACAACTCCCCCGGTTTATAAAAAATCTTTTGATTTTACCAAAATGATCATTGACAATTGGGGTGAAGGGAGCAAAGAACGTGTATTTACCGTGTTCAAGCATTACATCCTTTTTGGCCCTGCGGTTTCGGATAAAGCTTTTTCCTATTACATTATTACCAATACGCCGGGCACAGAAGAGACCGATGAGTCGAGTAAAATAGATATTGCCCATGGCCGTCTCGCCTGGAACACGGCTGAGAGGGATGAATTCGGGAATTTCAGGTTCCCCGACGGTCTCTATGTCATTACAGTGATCGCTTATGATTTTATGGGAAATTCCAGCTCTGCCAGCGACACTGTCATGGTGGAGAATAAGAAAAAAGCAAAAATAAGAAGGTAATTTTTTTTTTGCAAAGCTTATTTAAATCGCCTTTTTTATCCGAAAAGTTTTCGTGTATCCGTATTATTTTTTATACACTATTGTATATGTATTCCATTTCTGTTAAGATGGAGTGATGCGTTGGAAAATGAGAACAGTTTTTTTTGGCATGTACAACATTAAATAAGGAAAAGAAAATGAAAATCTTAAGGATCCTATTTTTATTTACCTTGTGTCTTTTGGTCGTGTCTCCAGGATATGCTTCGGACAGTAAGCCCGTCATAAGCACCTCCCCGTATCAACGGAACATCTATTTGGAGTATGCTGAAAAAACAGCGAACTGGCTTAAGGCCCAGGCTGTTCAAACATTCCCCGGCGTTTACCGGTGGCCGTTATCTGAAGAATCACGCAGACTTTTTCGAGTGGGAATAGATATCGGAACAGCAGGTGTCGGTTTATTTTTTTTGGAGATGTATAATGTAACAAACAATGAAGAATACCGGGAGTATGCAGAGGGGGCAGGGGATTATTTAGTGGAACGAAGTTTCAACTCTGGCCGGGTGGATTGGCTCAATAGTGCCGCTGGTGTGGGGTATTATTTAATCGAATTATGGAAAGCAACGGGTAATGACTTATACATGGATAAGGCCAATGAGATTGGTAACTGGTTGATTGGGCAGAGCTCCCGGGAGAATGGAGGATATTTCTGGGTGAATTACATCAATCCCACAAAAGTATATACGGGTTATGCGCACGGGGCCGCGGGTATCGGCGACTTTTTTGCCCGGTTGTTTGATGCCACCAAGGACCCACTTTACCTTGAGTATGCCAGGGGGGCTGCCACCTGGTTGTTTTCGCACATGTGGGAACCGGAACCGGGTCAGTACTGCTGGCCCCGTTTGACCGATGATACCACGCCCAATACCACCTGGTGCGGCGGTTCGGTGGGTATTATCCAGTTTTTATTAAAACTGTACGATTCAACCAACGACAGCATCTATCTCGATTATGCCATAGGCGGAACCGATTGGTTGGTGGCCCAGGCGGTTTCCGCTGGAGAAGGAACCTACAAATGGAGTCATGGGCCCGGCAGTCAATCTTATTCCTTTGCATATTGTCACGGCACCCCCAGTGTGGTGCATGTTTTATATGAAATGCACCACCGCACCGGCAATTTTCAATACCTGGAATATGCCAGGGGAGGCGCCAAATGGATTCAACAGGAAGCCGAAGAAATAACAGCTCATATTTTCCGCTGGCCGCATTATCAAGGTTATTCCCATGATACCGGCCTCCTTACCGGGACCGCAGGGGTTGGCAATTCCTTTGCCCTTTATTACTCTTTTGATCCGGATGCCAGCTACCTGGAATATGCCAGGGGCGCAGCCACCTGGCTGATGTCAGAGGCAGAATACAATTCTTTTGAACAGGCCAGGTGGTTTAATTATGTGGATGACTCCAGTGAAAATTACGGTGCAAAAAGACATCATACCGGCTGGTACGACGGTGCATCCGGGATCGGTCTTTTCTTTTTGCGTCTAAGCCAAACACTGCCTCCCCTTTCAGCAGGTAACCAGGCGCCGGTTTTAAATCCCATTGGCAATAAAGATATCATTGTCACGGAAACGGTGGAGTTTTCTGTTTCCGGGCAAGACCCTGACCAAAGCCCGGGGCCGTTACACTTGATGGTTTCATATTTACCTCAGGGTGCGTCTTTTATCAACAACTATTTTTCCTGGACACCGACGTTTGATCAGTCTGGAACCTATAACCTCTATTTCATCGTTACTGACGGCTGGGAGGCAGACTGGGAGCATGTGGTAATTACCGTAAGAAAAATAAAAAAAGCAAAAATTAGAAGATAATAAAATAAACGAGGAGAAAGCCAAAATGAAGAAAAAATTGGTTTTTCTTATACTCCTCTTAACCACAGCTGCATTCCTGTTGATGGGTAAGGATGAGTATGTGGTCAGGTTACCGGAGGGAAAGCTGCCCTGGCCGCACCACAGACCGGATATGAGCCAATCCGAATATGATGACCTGGCCAAAAATCTCTGGATTATTAATAATTTTGGTCAATACCAGGCATCGGAAGATAAATCCCTTGTCTATTTCCACGATGGCCTGGATATTGTGCTGGATAACGGCACCAAAATATATGCGGTTGAATCCGGCTATGTGAAAGACATCGATTATGATACCTCCGGCTATGGGTCTATCGTTATCGGGGACAGCGAAGGAGATCAACCGGGAAATGCCTGGATGTATGTGCATGTGACCAATTTCCAGTTCCTGGTGGGAGACCATGTGAACCAGGGGGACTATATTGCGGATATCTATTTTGAGGGCCTGGACCACCTGCACTTTGGCAGAATATTTGTGGAAGATGGGCGTTGGGATGACTACTATAACTGGAATAGTGTTCACCCGGATCGATATTTTATTTATGAAGACACGCAGCCCCCGGTCATCAAGGTGCCCTTTTACTATTTTAGAAACAATTCCGACAGGTTATTTAGAAATGGTGCAACCGGTACCCCCCCAGTTGTACGGGGAGATGTTGATATTGTTGTGGGTATGAGGGACCCCGGGGAATTTGCCCATTCCAAAGCGAGTGGATTTGGAGACCGGTTGTGTGTCGCCCGGATCGAATATGAAATCTCCGGTGAAACAACTCCCCCGGTTTATAAAAAATCCTTTGATTTCAGCAAAATGATTTTAAGCAATGGGGGGGAGTTGGGTAAAGAACGTGTTTTTACCTTGTTTAAGCATTACAAACTCTTTCATCCACAAATCGGTTATGACTTTTGGAATAAGACCTTTTCCTATTATATCATTACCAATGCACCCGAAACTGCAGCGATTGATGAGTTGCAAGAGATAGATATTGCCTATCAAAATTTGGCCTGGAACACGGCTGAGCTGGATGAATCCGGGAATCCCAGGTTCCCCGATGGGCTCTATATCATTACGGTAATCGTTTTTGATGCTGTGGGGAATTCCAGTTCCGCCAGCGACGCTGTCCTGGTGGGGAATAAGAAAAAAACAAAGATAAGAAGGTAATAGAAATGAGGAGAATTACGAATGAAACGAATAATACTTTTTATGTGGATTGCACTTTGTTTAGCGGGATTTATCATGGGAAAGGGAAAGGAGAGCAAATGGCAAATTTCTCTATTGGCAGGGATTGACAGGGTTCCCGTTTATGGTGCTGACAGCGAATATGTCCCTGCTGAGAACGATTTCCCGGTTACCCCTGCTCACAGCCCGGTGTGCCTGGGGGGATCGCTTGTCTATTTTCTCAACGAACGGGCGGCCCTGGAATTGGGAGGCAGGTATTATAGTGGTACTACAGTGACCCTGAAAGACCCCTCGGATCAAGATACAGTAGATGTAAATACTGCCGCACATTTTTCCGTTATCGCCAATTTCATCTTCTATGCTGGCAAGGGCAATTTCAGACTCTACCTGACGGCTGGGGCAGGTATCGATACTATTTTCGCTGAAGACAAAACCTATACGTCTGCGTATGGATATGAAATTGAATTTCTTGCACCGGGTAAGAAAGTTGATTTTTTAATTAACGTTGGCAATGGTCTGCAATTTTATCTTTCTTCAAATTTCGGTATCACATTGGATGCGCGATACATCGTTATATTTGATGAGCCCTCCAATTTAAAAAGCCTGAACCTGATGGCTGGCGTGTTTTTTAACTTATAGAGTAATTGTCAATAGTCAATTGTTAATTGTTAATAAACAAATGAAAGGAGGTTAGAATGAAAGGCAAATTTACGGCAATGGTGGTGGTATTGATTTTTCTGGCGCTACCCGTTTATGCATTCCCATTCCCGGTTTGGGAATCGGAAAATCAATCGCCTGGGAATGAAGCTGGTTTTATTGAAATCGAGCCCATTCACTTTTATTTTCATTTTAACAGTTATTTTTATCGGTTGGCGCTGACATCGTCCGGGGCTCGCCTGTGGTATACCTTTCAAGCGGCCGATGACAATGCCGGGGAAAAACCCCTGTTTATCTTTTTTAACGGTGGTCCCGGCTCCGGGACCAGTGAAGGATTGATGAGTTTTTACAC
>JABAOF010001568.1_pt1 | contig 56362 bp, 55 predicted proteins | sample 7062171 | NCBI WGS metagenome assembly JABAOF01 (sample SAMN14538628, study PRJNA623070) | marine sediment metagenome | biome: marine biome [ENVO:00000428]; feature: marine pelagic biome [ENVO:01000023]; material: deep marine sediment [ENVO:00002113] | place: India: Gulf of Khambhat ... | reverse complement strand
TGCCTATACTACTTAGCTGGCTTCCCGTTAATGCCCCATGGGTGGCCGCTGCTAAGGGATTGGCGGGTGTGCCCAATAAACCGCTTAACAGGGTTAAAATGGGTAAATTGTAATTGGTATTGTCATTCGTGTTATTTTGGCTATAATAGCTTTTGCCAAAAATATCAATAACATCACCGGCCATTACTTTTAGGGTAATGCCCAACCCACTCTTATCGCCAGTACTGCTGTTTAATTTGTATACCTGTGTACTATTGGCCGTAGTATTGCTATTGGGGTTGTTGTTGGGTATGCCATTGTTATTGGGGTAGGTTGGCATAAACCGGGGGTTGGGTACAATGGCTGCCGGATTAATGCTATAATATTGGTTTTCTATGTACGCAGCACTGGTATTGCTGGTAATACTGCCTTCTACTGTAGCAGCAGGGTATATGTCTTGTTTTTGTTCATCGGTCAGTACCATTCGTACATTACCCAAATGGTCTTTAATAAAATAATCCATCGCAAAGCTGGCCGCTACACTGCCAACTGCGGGTATAAATCTTGCCCTGCCTTCTTCATGGCTAACAAACTGTAGCACATCGTTTTGATACACAAAACCATTAATATACAATGTGGCATTGGTAACAGCAGGGTTTAGGGTATTATCCGTTGTTATTTTTGCCAGCTTGTTACCCGATGCATCATATACATATTGAATGTTTCCTTTTGCTGTTACACTTACCTGTTGTGGCAGGTTTAAATAATTGTATTGTATGCTGCTAATGGCTTTGTTCTGGTCGCTGATTAAATTGCCATTGGCATCATAGGCATAATCGGTAGTGGTTTTTGTGGCGGTATTATAATGAAAATCGCCCAGGGTACTGGTTGGGTTATTGGCCGCATCGGTTACCTGTTGCAATTGATTACTGCTGCCATTATTCTGATAGGTATAATTCAGTTGGTCTATTAATCCTGAACTGCCAATTAAATACCCATACTGATTCATGGTTAGTATATTGCCATTGGCATCGTAACTAAGGTTGTTTACGCTAAAATTTAAAAAAGCATTGTCCCAACTGCTGCTATTGCTGTTTTGCAGAAAATTGGCTGCTGTTATCCGGTTCACATTATCGTAAGTAAAATCATATTTACGGTTAGTGGCATCACCGGCCGATTTCCAAACTGTACCTGTAATGTTACCATTGTATTGTGTATTGGCATAAGTTGTGCCTGCAACGGAATTGGTTTTGTCATAAGCTAATTCCATTCCAAATTTATTGGTGCTGCTAAACTGAATGCAGCAAGTGGTGCAATTTGTGCATCAGCAAATTGCACAGCGAAACATGTGCAGAAGAGAGGGATGGATACCTCAGGTGCACGCTCTTAAAGCCGGGGGGCACTGTTCATTTCCTATAAGTAATACATTGAACAAAGAAAGGCAAGAGATATCATTAAACTGCCAATTCGTCATTAAATTAACCTGTTCTCTCCTACCTACCTGCTTCGAGAATGGTTCGATACAAGTTCGACTCAACAGCGTTGAAAACCGAACTTGTATCGAACAGGTATGGGTTTTGTCTCCTGCCAGTTTTGCAGTTTTTTTTAGTTTAAATGGTGCATACATCAACACAACGGTACCAAAGGAGAATGGAAACATACTTCTTCTCATTATGCCTAACACAAAAACAGGCAGCTAAAAATGTTTATGATTGTTTTTACATCTTTCCCTTTACTTTGCAGCCAATAAAAAAGGAAGTATGGAATATAGAAAGTTAATTGCTATTTCAGGCATGAGTGGTTTGTTTGAACTGGTAGGCAGTAAAACAGATGGCGCTATTGTTCGCTCATTAGAAGACAATACCACCAAATTTGTGAGCAGTCGTGTCCATAATTTTTCGCATATTGAAAGTATTGAAATCTTTACCATCCGTGAAAATGTGAATTTAGTGGAAGTATTTAAGGCAATGGATAAAAATGCAGAAGTAATACCCTCAGAAAAAGACCCGAAAGCCATCTTAAACTACTTTAAAAAAGTATATCCTGAAATGGACTTTGACCGGGTGTATGCTAGTGATATGAAGAAAATGGTGCGTTGGTACGGCATCATCAAACAAAATGATATTGCCATTGAATTACCCGAACATACCGATTCAGAGGAAACAACCTCAGCGGATTAATCTCCTTTTCTCCAAAAAAATTTTTATATTAACGCCGTACCACATCATTGTACGGCGTTTTATTTACCCACCACTCCTGTATTTTCCTGCAAAATAATTCGGCTTTCTGCCTGTTTTTGGTAAATTGTGACCACTACCAATGGGCAGTACAACTTAACTTTAATATTATTTACCGTATCAGGTTGTTTGTAAAACGGCATCATCTTATCAAAAATATGCGTACCACATTCACGTATCACCCAAAATTTTTTTTTACCCCTACACAGACCAATATGCTTAATACAAAACACATCCAACCATTAACCATAAAAATTATTTTTTGAATATGAAAACATGCTTAGCTGTTGTACAGTTTTTATTTATCAGTTGTTCATTGCAGGCACAAAATTTTTATGCGCACACCAAAGCAGCAGACAAATGGGTGAACCACACCTTTAAAAAAATGAATAAAAAAGACCGCATTGCCCAACTGATGATTGTACGTGCCCATAGTAATTTAGGTGCAGAACATGTACAGGCAGTAACCCAATTGGTGCAACAATACCATGTGGGCGGATTGTGTTTTTTTCAGGGAGGGCCGGTACGTCAGGCTTTACTTACCAATTACTACCAAAACATTGCCAAAACTCCATTAATGATCTGTATTGATGGCGAATGGGGGCTCGGCATGCGTTTAGATAGCGTGATACCTTTTCCACGCCAATTGCTCATGGGTGCTATCAGTGATAATGCACCACTCATTTATCAGTTTGGTAAAGCAGTGGGCGAACAATGCAAACGGATGGGTATTCAGGTAAATTATGCACCGGTGGTTGATATTAACAACAATCCGGAGAACCCGGTGATTAACGACAGAAGTTTTGGAGAAGACAAATACAAAGTAGCTTTATACGGTACCGCCTTTATGCAGGGTATGCAGGATGAAAACATCATGGCTTGTGCCAAACATTTTCCCGGCCATGGCGATGTTTCAGTTGATTCACACAAAGACCTACCCGCTATTAATAAAAGTATGGCTCAATTAGAATCATTGGAATTATACCCATTTAAAACGCTGATTAAAGCCGGGGTAGGTAGTGTAATGATGGGCCATTTGTTTGTACCGGCCATTGACAGCACGGAGCATGTTGCCACTTCCATTTCTAAAAATGCCGTTACCGGATTATTAAAGAACAAATTGGGCTTTCAAGGAATCACTTTCACCGATGCGTTAGAAATGCAGGGTATTGCCAAATATTTTCCTGCCGGCGAGGCAGCCTTACAATCGCTTATTGCAGGTAATGATATGCTATGTTTACCTGGCGATGTACCGGGTAGTATTGAACTGATATTAAATGCCATCAAGCAAAAAAAATTAAGCTGGAATGATATTAATGCAAGAGTGAAAAAAGTGTTATTGGTGAAATACAATATGGGATTAGCACAACGTAGACCTATTGACACCACAAACTTAGTTAATGATTTAAACCAACATACGGCTGCACTGAACAAAACAGTAACAGAACAGGCAATTACTTTATTAAGGCTAAACAATACAAGTTTACAACCATTACAACAGAATAAAAAAATAGCATATGTATCTATAGGTGCAAATGGGGAGCCGGTTATTGCACAACAACTACAAAATAACTACGGTACTAAATACTACGCTTTTGCAGACAAACAGGGCATGGGCAAAGAAGTAATGGATAACTTAAACAACACCATTCCACAGGCAAAATCAGATACGGCGGCTGCCAATCTTTTACTGAACAGCATTCATTCGGGCAATTATGATATCATTATTGTTGGCTTACACAATTACAGTCGCCGCCCCGCCCATAACTTTGGAATAGATAATCCTTCAGTATATCTGTTAAACCAATTACAACAGTTACCACAAAGTATTGTATGCATTTTTGGTAATCCGTATGCCATTGCCAATGTTTGTGAAGCACCCAATTTGTTAGCTTGCAATGAAGATACTTACGATACACAAGCGGCTGCCTGCCAATGGCTTATGGGAAATATAACTGCCAAGGGAACCCTGCCTGTATCGGTTTGTAAAAGTTTACCTTACGGTACCGGATTGCAGTACAATGATTGGTTTCCTGCAACAACGCCTGAGGCAGTGGGCATGAATGCTGCTATACTTCAACAAATAGATAGTATTGCACAGGAGGGTGTTGATAAAGGCGCCTATCCCGGTTGCCAAGTATTGGCGGCAAGAAATGGCAAAGTAGTGTATCACAAAGCATTTGGCTATACTAACTTTGATAAGCAAATTCCGGTAACGCTACAAACGGTATACGACTTAGCTTCCGTCACCAAAGTATCGGCTACCACCGTTGCCATTATGAAATTAGTAGACGAAGGGAAGGTAAACATTTATAAAACGCTGGGCGATTATTTACCCATAGCTAAAGGCACCAATAAAGCCGGATTGGTATTGAAAGATATTTTATTGCATCAGGCAGGTTTAGTACCTTTTATCAGTTTTTATAAAGAAGTAATTGACTCGGTAACGGGCATGCCTTTACCACAATATTTTTCTACACAAAAAGATGCTAACCACCAGATAAGAGTAGCTGAAAACCTATACCTGCGTAACAATTGGGAGGATACTATTCTACACCGCATTATGCAAAGCAAACTACTGCCACACGGGCATTATGTGTATAGCGATAATGATTTTATTTTATTGGCTAAAGTAGTAGAAGCAGTAACCGGCCAGCGTTTAGATGAATATGTAAACGATCAGTTTTACCGGCCTTTACAAATGATATCTACCACCTTTTCACCCCGCAAAAAAATTCCTTTGGATGAAATAGCCCCAACGGAGGTAGAAACGCATTTCAGAAACCAACAAATGTGGGGTGATGTACATGATGAAGGCGCTGCGATGCTGGGTGGTATTGCAGGCCATGCCGGTTTGTTTAGTGATGCCTACGATTTAGCTCAACTATATCAAATGTTATTGAACAAGGGCGTAATGAACGGCAAACGCTATTTATCGGAGCAGGTAATTAATAAATTTACTGCATACAATAGTGCTGAAAGCAGGCGAGGACTGGGTTTCGACAAACCTGAAAAAAACAATGCCACATCCAAAGACCCTTACCCCTACCCGTGTAAAGACGCATCGCCCCTTACGTTTGGGCATACCGGCTTTACAGGCACCTGTGTGTGGGTTGACCCCAAAGAAAATTTGGTGTACATTTTCTTAAGCAACCATGTAAATCCTACCCGCAACAATAATTTATTGTTTAATTTACATATACGACCTAATATTCAGGAAGTATTGTACCATGCTACAAAGAATTGAAAGGAATTTTATATATTTATGTGATTTTGAAAGAAAATTACCACATTTTTACAACCATATTATAAAATACACTTCATGCAACCTCATATTTTTTCCTATTGCATTGTGCTACTGGGCATTAGCCTGCTGGCCGCCTGCTCTTCTAAAACACCCAAAGAGTTAAAACTCATACCCAATGATGCATCTACCATTATGTGCATAAACACCCAACAAATACACAACAAATTAGAAACAGCAGGCATTTCAGTTGACTCGGTTATTCAAAAACTGATTAAAACAGATACAGGCAATACCAATTTGTTACAACAATATCAACAACTGCAGAAGGCGGGCATTAACTGGAATAGCCGGGTAATACTTTTTAAAACTACAAAAGTATATGCCAACAAATCGTACAGCAATTTTATAAGCTTAATTATGGGAATTACCGACAGCGGTAAGCTCTCGGCTTACTTAACCGGTATTGATTATTTGAAAGGAAGAGATATACACCATGAAAAAAATTATGCTTTTATACAATGGGATGGCAACGGTATTGTTTCATGGAATAAAGAAAATGCGATAGTTACGCTGCAAGATTACACAGAACAACCCAAAGGGTTATTTCCTGACAGCATTATGCGGGTAAAAGAACCAGACATAATTAGCAAGGTTAATGAATTAAAAAAAGAAGTAAACCGCTATTATACGGAAAGTACAGACGCATCTATGAGTGCTATACCATTGGTTCAGAATTTATTTAAAAGCCCTTCTGATGGCTATTTTTATAGCACCACTACCAATGCACTAAATACTTTTAATACCGGCATGTTGCAATTGCCCAAATTAAACGATTTACTCAATAACAATATTACGACCGGTACTTTTAATTTTGAAAAAGGAAAAATTGTAGCCAATACTAATTTTTATCCCAATAAATTGGTAAAAGCCATTTTAGAAACCTATAAAAGCGGCAAGGTAAATACAAAACTGATTGAACATTATCCTTCAAAAAATATTGATTTTGCGATGCTAATGGCATTTAATCCACAAATTATTAATGGCGTTTTACAAGAGCTAGATGTGGCACCGTTAGTAGATGGGTTTTTAGACAAAACTGGTATACCCTCATCAACAATTTACAACGCCTTTACGGGTGATATGGCTTTAGTAATTTCTGACCTGAATTTAAAAAGTTACAAAACCGATATACACAAGTGGGGTAAATTTTTGATAAATATGCCAATTGGCAATCCTTCCAGCTTTCATACTATTATGAACAAAGTTGCTGAAGCCGGCTGGGTAGTAAAAGAAAATAAAACCTATAAAGCAGGTAAAATAATGGGGGCCATGAACTTATTCTTATTCGCTGACGATAAAAACATGATCATTGCCAACGATACTGCCTTATTGATTACCTATAATAACAACAATGCACCGGTTCCTTTTAACGATAACATTTTACAGCAAATGAAAGGTAGCCATACATTTGTGTATAGCGATATTGAAAAAATTATTGATGTTATTACCACCGACAGCAGTGCTTCAAACAGGCTTATTCACCACACTTTTAAAGATGTAATTATTAAAGGAGCACCCTTTAATGGCACAAATACATCAGGCAGTTATGTACTGCGTATGCAGAATGAATCGCAAAACAGTTTAGTAAGCATACTGCAACTATTTCCCTACATTTCTAAACAAATACAAAAAAACAGGAATGCCAGAAAAAATAATGACGGCGATACCAATGAATCTATTTTCAATGTTCCTTTTTCTTCCAGATTGGGCAGCCTGTAATTTGAAGCAACAACATGATGCACTTACATATTGAAAACCTGGTTCCTGTTCCATTAAAATCAAATCTACAAAAGCATAACAGCGATATTTGGTTACAAGATGTGGAATTTGCATCCGGTCATTTTATTAAAATAAAAGCACCCAGTGGTAGAGGCAAAACCACTTTCATTCATTTATTGTACCACCTGCGTAACGATTATGAAGGAAGTATTTACTGGAACAAACAGGAACAAAAACAATACAATGCAGCGGAATTAGCTATTCTGCGCCAGCAAAACATCAGTATTATATTCCAGGACCTGCGCCTATTCCCAAATATTACCGCCCGTGAAAATATTGAATTAAAAAGGGTTATGTATCAACCCTATTATCCTTCTTACATCATTGATGAAATGGCAAAAGAATTAGGGATTAGTAAAATTTTAAACCAACGGACAGGCATATGTAGTTATGGAGAACAACAACGAATTGCAATTATTCGTGCACTGATGCAACCTTTTAACTGGTTATTGATGGATGAACCTTTTAGTCACCTTGACCGTGAAAACACTGCAAAAGCCGCTGTACTGATTGCCGAAGAATGTACCAAAAGAAATGCCGGTTTTATATTAACCGATTTAGATGAAGATGCACATTTTTCATACCACCAAACTTTACAACTGTAGTGAAAGAATGGAATAGCATATTAAAAAAAATCATTAAAACCGCATCGGGCAGATTACGTTTGTTGCTGGCTATTATCGGGCTATCTGCTGCGCTGTTACTCATTTTATCTGCAGTACAGTTACAAGCCAATTACAACGATTTATTGCACAGTAAAAGCAATCAGGATAGTGTAGCCAACTTTTTAGTAGTAAATAAACAACTCACCAACGCCAATTATGGCAATACCACTTTATCGGCTTCAGCCATTGATGATTTTAAAAAACAACCTTTTGTTGATGCAGTAGGTATTTTAACGCCCAGCCGCTTCAAAGCCTCTATACAAAGCTATAGCAGCCAGTTTCCGTTTTATACCGACATTTCATTTGAAAGTGTACCTACAGCATTTATTGATGTAGACAGTTCTGAATGGCATTGGGCACCCGGAGAAGATATTATACCTATAATTGCGCCAAACTTATTTCTCGATTTTTATAATTTTCAATTTTCACTTTCACAAAACCTGCCGCAGATAACACAGGAAATTGTAAAAATGATTGTGTTTAAAGTGAATATTCAAACACCCAATGGCATGGTATCATTAAAAGGAAAAGTAGTTGGATTTAGCGATAGAATTACTTCATTACTGGTTCCGGAATCATTTATGCAATGGGCTAACTCACAATATGCCACCGACAATGCGTTGCAACCATCCAGAGTGGTAATTCGTACCAAAGACCCCGGAAATCCTGCATTGGTACAATATTTAAAAGCGCACCAACTCACTACTGATGCCGATAAAACCCGCTTTAGCAAATACCGGCAAATTGTAAATATGGTGGTGCGCATTAGTTGGATTACCGGTATCATTTTATTACTGTTTGCACTACTCATCTTTTCATTGTTTATTCAATTAACCATTGCATCTTGTAAGAATGAAATACAATTGCTCATTACCTTGGGTGCAGCACCAAAACAATTAAGGCAGTTTTTAATGCACCGTTTTTTTCCTCCCAATATTTTTATTATTACAGGTGCAGTATTGATTATTGGCATACTGCAATATGCCGTTGCCGGTTGGCTGCAACAACAATATATGTTCATCAGCAATATACTTTCGGTATATACCTTTACCACAGCAGTATTATTTTTAGGAATTTTGTGGATTGTCAATTTCTTTACCATTCAACATTATATACAAAAAGAAAACAATTGATACTCTTTTACTTTTAAAGCATGTTATACAGTAACTCATTCTACATAAAACGTTTACAATGGTGTTGGCTGTTATGTTTATACTGCATACAAAGCTTGGCACAAAGCAGCTTACAACCCATTGGCTATTGGCGGGAGCATTTTAATTACAAAAATGCAACAGCAGTAGTACAGGGTGATAAATTGTATTGTGCAACAACCAATAATGTTTTTAGCATTGATGCCAACAATGAAATAGAAAGATATAGTAAAGTAACCGGCCTTAACGATATGGGTGTAAGTACAATTGGATGGGATGACCTTACACAGCAATTGGTAATTGCCTATAACAGCAGCAATATAGATGTACTAAAAGGAAGTATCGTTACCAACATCAGCGATATTCAAAGAAGCAATATCAGCGGCAATAAAACCATTCATTCTATATACTGCAATGCCGGTTTTGCTTATTTATCAACCGGGTTGGGCATTGTTGTGGTTAACCTGCAGAACTACGACATAAAAGATACTTGGATAATTGGCAGCAATGGCAATCAAATAAACATCAATGCCTGTATTCAATCTAACAATCAGTTGTATGCTGCTACCGATGAGGGTTTAAAAACAGCACCGGCTGCTGGCACTAACTTAGCCAATTACAGCAACTGGTCAAACATGAGTGGCACCAATGGCTTGCCAGCCGGTACCGTAAACAATATAGTTGTTGCCAATGGTTTACTTTATGCACAATTACAAAATACCATTTACGTATGGAACAACAATAACTGGGTATTGTGGTATGCTGATAATAATTGGCCAATTACTAAAATGGAAGCATCGGGTAATAACCTGTTAATTTGCCAAAGAACGGCTTCAGGTAATAGCAGGGTAATTACTTTAGCAGCAAATGCAAATATAATCAATACCATTGCAGTACCCAACGTAGTATCCTTTCCGAAGGATGCGATTATTGCTAATAATACTACCTGGATTGCAGATTATTATGGAGGATTATCGGCCTTTAGTAATAACAGTTATCAACGGTATGTTCCCAATGGCCCATTAGGGCCTGCCAGTGGCGATATGGTTATTACCCAACAAACATTATATGTAGCTGCCGGCAGTGTTAACGATGCCTGGAATTATCAATATAATCGAAATGGTATTTATTTTTTGAAAGATGGTATATGGAGTGATGTGGGTGCATATACTAATCCGGTTTTAGATACCACACTCGACTTTATTACTTTAGCCACTGATAATAAAGATGGAAGTATTTGGGCAGGCAGTTACGGTGGCGGGTTGGTGCACATAAATGGAAACAATATTCAAATATATAAGCAAAGCAACTCCACCCTACAACCCACAATTGGCGACCCTGGTAGTTACCGCATTAGCGGTTTGGCTTTTGATACGCAACATAATTTATGGATAAGCAACTATGGTGCTGCACAAAATTTACAGGTTTTAAAAGCAGATGGCAATTTTAAAGGTTTTTCGGTTCCTTTTACTTTAGCAGAAAATGCACTGAGCCAAATTGTGGTAGATGATGCCAATCAGTTATGGATAATAAGCCCCAAAAACAACGGCTTGCTTTGTTATAATTATGGAAATAGTATTGATGCTACCAATGATGACCAATGGCAATTGTTACAAACCGGTATTGGCAAAGGAAACCTACCCGGTAATAATGTGTATTGCCTGGCAAAAGATAAAAACGGATTTATCTGGATTGGTACCGATAATGGCATTGGAGTAATACAATGTGCTACCAATTATTTTCAACAACCTTGCGATGCCGTTTGGCCCGTTATTCAACAAGACCTTTTTGCGGGTTATTTGTTTCAAGGCCAACAAGTAAAATGTATTGCTGTTGATGGCGCTAACAGAAAGTGGGTAGGCACTAATAATGGTGTATGGCTGGTTTCAGCCGAAGGCGATAAAATTATTCAGCATTTTACTGCATCCAATTCACCCTTGCCAGATAATAATGTTCAAAAATTAGTAATTAATCCCAATACCGGCGAAGTATTCATCAGCACCTTTACGGGTATTGTAAGCTATAGAAGCACTGCAACAGAAGGTACTACTACCAACGATAGTGTATTAGTGTTTCCAAATCCAGTTCCTCCCGGCTATTCCGGAACCATTGCCATAAGAGGGGTTTCCGAAAATGCATTGGTGAAAATTGCTGATTTATCGGGCAGATTGGTATATCAAACACAAGCATTGGGCGGACAAGCCGTTTGGAACGGATTAAATTATAAAGGCGAAAAAGTAGCCAGTGGCGTTTACTTAGTATTGATACGCGACCAGTTAATTGGACAGGAAAAATTAGCAACGAAAATTGTAATAATTAGTGGCAGGTAATTCAAGGCCTTATTAAACTTATGTTAATACATCAAGGATATACCGTTAGTGGCAGCTACAGGGCCAATCCTCTTTTAAATCAATACAGGTAATAACGGTTAACACATCACCACATTCGGCTACTATTACCCGCAGGTATTGGTTTTCGTTTGTATTCCCTTCTAAAGCGTAACGCTTTTGGCAATTATCGGCCTGTAACTGGCTTTTACGGTAATCAATTTTACCATTATGTATTATTTCACCTATCTCATTCTCTGTAATATGCCTGCATTCCATTCTGCATCTGGCATGACGTGAATAACGAATGATTTTGGGATTAGAATTAAACCCGGCATCTTTACTCAGTTTAATATCATTATAGTGCGGTTTTGACTGATTATTTTGGGGTTGCTGACAGCCTATAGTGCCAGCATATGCCATTGTTAGCAAAATGAAAACAACAAGAATTTTCCGCATAACCTTGTTTTTAAGAAAATGGACATTGTACTTTAATCAATTATTAATCCTATAAGGCAAAATAAACAATTCCGTACAATCAACATTACAGTAATTTTGAACAGGTGTTGCATAGATACAATTTGTCAAAACTAATTTAAAAATACTATTATGGATGAGATAGAAGTACCTACCGAGCATTTGCATGAAACCATCAAAGAAAAAGTAGAAGAACTCAACGAAAAAGAACCTTCGCATTTTTCAATGTATATTGCTATATCAACTGCATTAATGGCAGTACTGGCAGCAATATCCAGTTTAATGGCTGGTCATCATTCCAATGAAGCAATGATTGACCAAATAAAAGCCTCTGACCAATGGGCTTACTATCAAGCAAAAACAATTAAAGCCGAAATTAGAAAACTAGAATCAACTACTTCAATTACAAGCCACAAAACAGTAGATGAAACCTTACAGGAAAGCAATGCTATAAAAGCTAAAGCAAGTTCTTTTGAGGAAAGTAGTGAGGCGCACCTTGAAAAACATATGTTATTGGCCAGAGCTGTTACATTATTTCAAGTAGCAATTGCTATTTCTGCAATTTCTATTCTTACTAAAAAAAGTATTTTATGGTGGGGTAGTTTAATCATTGCTATTGCAGGATTATTTTATTTTATTAGTAGTATTTTTTAATTAACTTTTGCTGCGTAACCTATTTTTATTTGATGATACTAAAGAATAAAAATTAATTCTGGTACAAGAACTTCATTGAATGAATGAAATTAACAGTATTTTCATTCATCTACCTATGTTTTTCAGGCATTTACCGCCCAATTACCTCCAAATACCTAACTACTATTTTCGTATGGGATGAAAGTATTTAGCTTTGACTCATCAATAAAAAAAACATGATGAATCATCCATACGAACAAAAAAGCAACCGGCTCTACATGGGCATCTTCTTTATTATTGGCGGATTATTGTTATTGGCTAACAAAATGGGTTATCCCATCCCTGACTGGATTTTTTCCTGGCCAATGTTACTGATTGCTATTGGCATCTTATCGGGTATTAAACATCGATTCCAAAATTTTTCCTGGATTATTATAGTTGGCATTGGTAGCTTTTTTCTAATTGATCAGCAATTAGCTAATGCTACATTTCATCAATATCTATGGCCTGCCTTTTTAATTGGCTTAGGTATTATTTTTATTGTAAAACCTAAAAAAATCAATCACGGATGTGGTAGAAGATTCCGGTATGAGCAAAATTATAAAAGTACAATCGCCGATACGCCAACACCAATTACCAGCGAAGAAGATTTCTTAAACATTAATTCAATTTTTAGTGGTGTGCAACGCAGTGTTATTTCAAAAAAATTTTCAGGCGGTAAAATTAACTGTGTATTTGGCGGTGTTGAAATAGATTGTACACAAGCCGACATGCAAGAACCGGCCTGCCTGCAAATAGAATCAGTTTTTGGGGGTGTGAAATTGATTGTGCCGAAAAGCTGGACTGTTAAAAACGAAATGGATGGCGTATTTCATGGTGTAGATGATAAACGTAATCAAAATACCATCATTTCAGATACACCTAATAAAGTACTCATTTTAAAAGGATCTGCCGTATTTGCAGGTATTGAAATCAGGAGTTACTGACGGTGCAGCCATAGGGTAACATTCACATTAAACATAAACATCCGACTATAAATGAATTCAACAAATCAATAAAATGAAACAAACTATTTTAGGTGCCGGTGGGGCCATTGGTATAGAACTGGCAAAAGAATTGCCAAAATTCACTCCAGATATTAGATTAGTAGGAAGGAACCCAAAAAAAGTAAATGAAACAGATGAATTGTTAGCAGCCAATCTTTTCAACCGGGAAGAAGTATTTAAAGCCGTAGAAGGCAGTGTTATTGTTTATTTGTTAATTGGCCTCGAATACAATACCAAAATTTGGCAACAGATGTGGCCCCCATTAGTTAAAAACGTGATAGATGCTTGTGTACAACACCGCTGCAAATTAGTTTTCTTTGATAACGTATACGCCATTGGCGGAGACTATGTAAACCACATTACTGAAGCATCGCCTATTAGTCCTACCAGTAAAAAAGGTAAGGTAAGGGCTGAAGTAGACAAACTGATTCTCAATAGTATAGAAAGTAAAAACTTAGATGCCATCATTGCCCGTGCTCCTGATTTTTTTGGCAGCGTTATTCAGAAAAGTATTCTCATGACAATGGTGTACAAAAATTTAAAATTAGGGAAGAAAGCACAATGGGTATGCAATGCCAAAGTAATACACAGCATGGGTTATACACCTGATTTAGGCAAAGGAACAGCCTTATTGGGTAATATGCCGTCTGCTTACAATCAAATTTGGAACCTGCCTACAGATACGCAAAAAATTACCGGTGAAGAATGGATACAATTATTTGCTGAAGAGATGCATACAAAACATCAATACCAGGTATTACCCAAATGGGGCATTCAAACACTGGGTATGTTCATCCCAATATTAAGAGAGTTGAGTGAAATGTGTTATCAATATGACAGGGATTATTATTTTGACAGTTCTAAATTTAACAGGTATTTCAATTATACACCAACTTCTAATCAGGAAGCAGTTAAACAAACCATTACAGCGCTACAAATGAAGCATATCAACAAATAAGAGCTATTTACAACAAACAGCAGTGAAGTGCTGAACAGAATGTTGTCGTTGATGAATGGAGAATAGGTGAATAGCTAAATAAACCATTGAGTTATTTTATATTATATATCTTTCAAACAGAACCACATGAACTGCTATATTGCAAAAATGGTTTTCAGAATTGTTTGTGGAAATGGAAACCATACGCCGCAATTTGATGAACAAATCAGATTGTTTTATGCCACTCACCAACAAGAAGCTTTACAAAAGGCTATTGTATTGGGTAAAGCAGAAGAAGATTGTTTTATGAACATTCACCAACAGCCGGTGCAGTGGCAGTTTATTGCCATTACGGCTTTATACGATATTCAATCGCCGACAGATGGAATTGAAATTGCCTCCTGTATTAAAGAAGTTGATAATGCAGAAAACTATTTATATATTACCCACAAAAAAGCAGTACAAGTTGTAGAAGCCAATTCATTACAAACACAAACCATTTACTAATATAGTGACCCAATCTTTTTTACACGGCAAAGGAAATGTACCAGCACTCATTTTCTGGTGGCTGGTTTGGATAATATTGCAATGGAACATTTTATTAATAACCGGAATAAGTTCCGCAATCGCTATTACAGATAGCATTGTAGGAAATATTTTGTTGTTTGCCTGTTGTTGGTTGGTGATCAATAACCTACGATACTATTTACCCAAAAAAGAAAAATACTGGTACATTATTGTAGTAAGCTTTGTATTAAGCGTAGCATGGGTCATCGTGATACAATTCATACTAAAGCATATTTTTGCCGGTAATGCAGCTTATATACAATTACTAAAAACTACCTTATTATTGCGCTTTGCATTTGGGTTTTTGATGATGGGCTGCATTACATTAGCCGGTTTAATTTGGTACACACAAATAGATTGGTTAAAAACAGAAACCCAACAGCAGAGTATTGCTGAATTAGCCAAAGAAGCAGAACTATCTAAATTGCGCCAACAATTGCAACCCCATTTTTTATTTAATAGTTTAAATTCCATTAGCGCATTAACTACTGTACAACCTGAAAAAGCCAGAGAAATGATACAACAATTGTCTGAGTTTTTGAGAGGCACATTGCGTAAAGAAGACCATTGGAATACATTAGAAGAAGAATTATCCTATATTGGTTTGTATCTTTCTATTGAACAGGTACGTTTTGGGTATAGAATGTTAACCAATATTCAGGCAAACAGCAATGCCTTACCGTTAACACTTCCCTCATTGTTATTGCAACCCTTGGTTGAAAATGCGATTAAATTCGGGTTATATGATACCATTGGTGAGGTTACCATTAACATACAAGCAATAAATGAAAATGGCCAGTTAATTATTACAATTCAAAATCCCTATGATGCCAGCACAGCTGTAACTTTGCCCGGAACAGGCTTTGGAATATCGGCAGTGAAACGAAGACTCTGGCTGTTATTTGGACGAAATGATTTATTAACCATTGAAAAAACTGAGTCCACCTTTAGTACAACTTTGTTGATTCCACAACTTAAAATAAATACAACGAACTAAACCCATGAATTGTATTATAATAGATGATGAGCCACTGGCACGCAGTATCATTAAAGAGTACTTGCAACATTATCCTTCTATTCATTTACAAGCCGAATGTGGCGACGGCTTTGAAGCAGCTAAACAAATACAGCAATACCAGCCCGATTTATTGTTCTTAGATATACAAATGCCCAAAATAACCGGGTTTGAATTATTGGAATTAGTAGAAACGAATGCTGCCATTATTTTTACAACTGCCTTTGAAGAATATGCCATTAAAGCTTTTGAACAAAATGCAATTGATTATTTATTGAAACCTTTTAGCCGCGAACGGTTTGATAAAGCCATTCAGAAAGTACTAAGCCATAATGCCAACACCAATACAAGCATATTGTTAGAAACATTGGCACCTACACCACAGGAAACCAATCGGATTGTAGTAAAGGATGGAACAAAAATAAAAATTATACCGGTTACACAAGTACACTATTTAGAAGCGGCTGATGATTACGTAAAAATAGTAACTAAAGAAGGATATTATTTAAAGAAAAAAACCATGCAGTATTTTGAGCAAACACTCTCACAGCAACAATTTGCAAGAATACATCGCTCTTATATCATCAACCTGCAACTCATTACTAAAATTGAATTATTGGAAAAAGAAAATTACATCGCCGTATTAAGTACAGGGCTGCAATTACCGGTTAGCAAAAGTGGCTATACGCGTTTAAAATCAGTTTTAGGTATTTAAAAAAGCGGAATGCCGTTGATGTATTGCAGCATTCCGTTTCAAAAAAATGTTAGCAGATTATTCTGATTTGTACACTTTTCCGGCCTTCATCACAAACACTACTTTACCCATTACATTTACATCCTGCACAGGGTCGCCATATACCGCCACTACATCGGCCATTTTTCCTTTTTCAAGGCTGCCAATTTTAGTATCCCCAATTAAATCGGCAGCACTAACGGTAGCGGCTTTAATACATTCTAAAACAGGCATACCTGCTTCGTGCATATAACCAAATTCCATCCAGTTTTTTCCGTGGTTGTACACACCGGCATCCGTACCAAAAGCAATTTTTACACCGGCTTTGTATGCTTTTGCAAAAGTAGCCTGAATAACCGAACCTATTTGAATGGCTTTTGCACGAATAATCGGTGGAAAATATCCGGGCATTTTAGTGGCTGAATCGGCTACTGATATACCGGCAATAATGGTAGGCACTAAATAAGTACCTCGTTCCTTCATTAGTTCCATTATTTCAGGCGTCATGTATGTTCCATGCTCAATAGAAGTTACACCTGCCAATACAGCCCGCTTCATGCCTTCAGGGCCATGTGCATGTGCAGCTACCCGCATACCATAATCTTTCGCTGTTTCTACAATGGTTTTAATTTCATCTTCTGTAAACTGCGCACCTGCTCCATCTTTCTCTAAACTTAATACACCACCGGTGGCAGTAATTTTAATTAAATCGGCGCCATCTTTATAATGCTGCCGAACAGCCTTTCTACATTCATCATTGCCATTTACCACATTTTCATTCAATTGTGGCATCATCATTAAATCTTCTCTTAATCCGTTGGTAGGGTCCCCATGACCACCGGTAGTAGATATAATAGAGCCGGCCGTAAAAATCCGGGGGCCAATCACCAAACCTTTATTAACCGCATTACGCAACGCAATATTTACGCCACTGCCGCCTACATCACGCACAGTGGTAAAGCCTGCCATTAATGTTGTTTTGGCATACACGGCTGCCTGAAAAGCAATATCGGCAGGGTTTTGAGTTAATCGTTTCATCATGGCATCAGGACTGGTTTGACTTTCCAAGTGCACATGTGCATCAATCAAACCCGGCATAACGGTATATTTTTTTAAATCAATTACTTTATCATTAGGCCCTGCATTGACAAAACCTTTTTGAATATCGGCAACTGTATCGCCTTGCACAATAACGGACATGTCTTGCTGTACCGATAATTTATTTACATCAATTAATTTGCCGCAGTAAATAATGGTTTTTTGGGCAGCCGCCATTTGATAAAATAGCAGTGTCAGGAGTAGCATTTTTTTCATATCAATTTGTTTGTTTAAAGGGGTTAAGTTAAGGAATTAAAGTAGTAACCCCACAAAAAAAGCCCTGAATAAACAGGGCCTTATTACAAGTATGATGAAAAAAGGTATTAGTCTTTATCAGGCTGTGGGGTATAACGCAAATAAGGTTTTACCACTTTTACACCTTTAGGAAATTTAGCAGGTGCATCTTCTGTTTTAATTCCCAAACCAATAATTACATCTTCACCGGGATTCCAGTTTGCAGGTGTTGCCACACTATATTTTGCAGTTAATTGCAATGAATCCAACACACGCAATACTTCATTAAAATTACGGCCTGTAGAGGCCGGATAAGTGATAAATAATTTTAATTTTTTATCAGGCCCAATAATAAATAATGAACGAACGGTATGTGTTTCAGAAGCATTGGGATGAATCATATCAAATAATGTAGCCACTTTTTTATCTTCATCCGCAATAATCGGGAAATCAACATGGGTATGCTGTGTTTCGTCAATATCGCTTATCCATTTTTTGTGGCTTTCCACATCATCAACACTTAAAGCCAATACTTTGGTATTGCGCTTATCAAATTCTGCTTTCAATAACGCCGTTTTTCCCAATTCGGTTGTACAAACAGGTGTGTAATCCGCAGGATGTGAAAATAAAATACCCCAGCTATCTCCCAGGTATTCATAAAAATCAATGTCGCCAATAGAAGTTTTTGCTTTGAAATTGGGAACTGTGTCGCCTAAACGTAAGCTCATAAAACGATATTTTTAATGGTTAACAAATCAATTTGGGTGAAAAAGAAAGCGCAAAGATAAATACTCTATCAATTCAGTAGATTAATAAATGTACACTTCATCAAAATTTAACTTTACAGGCTTCTTCCTTTTTGCAGTGCAAAGGTACCATATTTGTTTTTTACGGCATCAATTGCTTTGTATAAGTTGGCCTTTGTATGGGTTTGATTAAACAAATCAGGTGCTTGTCCGTGTAAACTTAAAGCACTTAAGCGCACGCCCAAAAGCCGAACAGGAAGGTTAGGTTGGTGCAATTGTTGAAACAGTTGTTTAGCCACCGGTATCAATTCATCATCACAAAACGTAAGCGGTATGGTAGTTTGTTTAGAAGTAGTAGTAAAATCGGCATAACGTATTTTAACGGCAAGGCAACCGGTAAACTGAGCATCCTGTCTTAATTCATAAGCCACTTTTTCGGTCATTTGTACCAGTTTTTGTTCCAAAAAAGCCTTATCAGTGGTATTGGCAGCAAAAGTTTGTTCGGTAGAAATAGATTTGGCTTCACGCGCCGTTTCCAAAGGCGAATCGTAACTACCTGTAGCAATGTGGTAAAGGGTTTGCCCCCATTTACCCAACTTTTGTTCTAAATGTTGTGGTGTAAACTGCAATATATCTTTAATGAAATGAATACCCATTTGCTGCAAAACAGGCAAAGTATGTTTACCTACACCGGGAATCTTTTGAATGGGCAGTGGCGCTAAAAATTCTTTTTCCTTACCGGGCTGCACAAACAGGTACCCATTAGGTTTAGCTTCATCAGTAGCAATTTTGGCAATAAGTTTGGTTGTAGCTAACCCAAAAGAAATAGGCAAACCGGTAGCAGCCATTATTTGTTGACGTAAATCAATCGTCCATTGTAAGGGATTAAAAAAGGCATCCATCCCCGTTAAATCAATATAAAACTCATCAATACTGGCTTTTTGAAAGGCAGGTGCGGAAAGGGCAATGATTTCGGTAACCCGGTTAGAGAAACGGCTATACTCTTTATAAGAACCGGGCAACACAATTGCCTGGGGGCAAAGCTGTAAAGCACGCTTCATGGGCATGGCGCTATGTATACCAAATTTACGAGCTGCATAACTGCAGGCAGCCACTACCCCTCTTGCACTACTACCCCCCACCAAAACAGGCAGATGTTGCAGTGCAGGATTTTTAATGACTTCCACACTCACAAAAAATGAGTCTAAATCAAAATGGGCAATATAACGCTGAGGCTGATTCATGAAAATAACAGCAGCTAAATTACAGAGATGTCAGGAGAAGGTGGGAACAAGTCATTTTATCCTACCCTAAATGTTTAAAATGTGTGTATGTTATGTTTCTTAGTGAATAACTGAAAGAAGCAATAAAAAGCAATTTTGTTACATCATTAAAAAAAATTAAAATAGTGAAATATACAGTATTATCAACTAATCATTGTATAGAGATTTTGAATAAGCGGTTATTTACAAATGAATGACACCACACAATATGATGGCAAAATAAATGATGTATTTGCCAATATAAACAAAACACGCATTACTACCGGTTTACCAAGGGATGATGGAATTGATTTTTAAACTTAGACAACTATACCGGCACTGTAGTACCTGACAGCAATTTTGCTTCCTACTCAATAAAGAACACAGACAATATACTACCTATATTAAATTTATTAAAAAATATTTAAAATTGCTATGTATTACCGAGAATAAATTTTATTTTTAACCCATGCTTTAAATATTTTCTTATGAAAACTATACAAATTCTTTTCATTGCAATTACCTGTTTTGCAATAATTAGCTGCAAAAAAAGTGTAAACCAGTTAAGTTTATTACCACCGATAACCGATACCGGGGCTAACACTTTTGGGTGTTTAGTAAATGGTGTAGCTATGCTACCCAAAAGTGGGGTGCCAACTTGGAGTAATCCTTTTCCACTTCCTGCACTTTATACTGAATTTAGGGAGGAGGTTAGGATAAAAACGGGAGGCGGATCCAACTCTCCCACTACTTTTATTTGCTTGTATCTATTTAATCTTTTTAGTAATGGAGTAACCAATTATGAATGGAAGCAAACAGAATACGGAAGTGAAGCATTTCCATTATATAATAGCCAATTATACGGTGTTTTTATTAACCCAAAAACAAACAAATATGAATGGTATGGTTCTTACGTTGGTTCGGGTTCAACTTCTATAATAAAATTCGATACTGTAAATACTATCATTTCTGGAACATTTAATGGGAAGTTAAAACAACGTTTTGGTAACGATACAATTACAATTACCAATGGAAGATTTGATATTAATTGGAAAACCGTAGCAGATAAAAAATTTCCTTAATCAATAAAAACAGGAGGCAGACTGCCATCCGCCTCCTTCAATCATAATTAAAAACAATCAACCCGATTATTTACAATTAAAATCAATGCAAGATATGAAAAAGTTACGAACGCTTTCGATGGTAATATTTACACTTACCATGTTCAACAATTCTATGCATTCCCAAACATCCGATTTGAATGCTGTACCCCCCCCGCGGCATTACCTGACAGCAATTTTCCATTTCCTAAATTGAGAATACAGGCAATATTCTAATTATATTAAAAAAATTAATTTTATTACGTATTATAAAAAGAAATTTTATTTTATTATAAAAATTAAAAACTGTAAAAGCCACTAAAACACTATACTAAACTGAAATGAAATGTCAAACACATCATTTGCTAAAAGAACTTAGTCCTTCTTTAGCCTACAACCACATGGAATGATCTCGAAACAATAAAATTCAATTTATGAAACGAATTCGCTTTCTGATTATTACAATTTTGCTTTCATATTTTTCGTGTCAAAAAATTTTCGCGAATTTTTTTGGGTTCAGTAGATCGATGAACGAACAATTACACAGGAAGTACAGGCTTTGTATTTATAATAAAATACATAAATCAAAATAAAACGTAAGACAGTTTATTTACTTTAACATTACCTACGCAATTTAAATTGCCTGGGAACAAAATAAAGTTTCAAATGAGGGATTTAATGAGCACAGATGAAGTAATGATTTGCAATACTATAATTATAGCACCGAAACAAAAAGTTATTTACAATGTAAAATCACAGTAACAAATAAAATAACAATAAAATATTAAACCCTTTCATGAAGTTTTGTATGAGTGGCACAAAAAGTCAGCCACCCTTTTGTATGCAGATTAACTTAAATATATTTTCCTATCGCAATACCTGCAAAATAGTATCATCTATCCGCCTTGGGCGAAAATTAGTGCGGTGTACCAATGCCCAAATACTGGTGGCTTTAACAATGGTTTGGTTATCGCGCAACCGCACAATGGTATAATGGCGTTGCCAGGTTACACCGGTATGTTCGCCGGGCCAGGTAGTTATTTCTAATACATCACCCAAAAAAGCGCCGGACAAATAATCTATTTCATGGCGGCGTACTACCCATAATACTTCCCGGTGAAGGGCTTCAGGTACTTTTTGCATCCAGTGGTGGTAGGCAGCATCCTGTAACCATTGCACATACACCACATTATTTACATGTTTTAAATGGTCTAAATGTGCTTCGGTTACCGTAATAGTAAATCGAAATGGAGGATAGGTATTATTTTCCATGTGTTTACAAATAGATATCTAACAAACCTTCAGGCAGGTTTACCCAAACTTCTTTTCTTTTGCGGTCTATTTTCAACAGAGTTTCTTCATGCAAGGGTATCAGTACTTCTTTTCCTTCTAAGGTAATACGCACCAGTACCTGATGGGGTTGTGTAATCACTTCCTCTATGGTACCCAATGTTTTTTGTTGTTCTACAATGGTATACCCCAATAAAGCAATGGGCGCATGGGTATCCATTAACGCAATAGCCTCGGTTTCCGGTAACCATACATTTTTGTTTAAAAATCGGTGTGCGGCTTCTTTACTACCTACACCTTCTAATTGCACAAAGGTTTCTTCGGAGTTTTTGGGCTTGGCTGTTTCTACAAAGTAAGGCAGGTAACTGTTTTTATTTTGTTCTATGAAAATGGCCTGAATGCCTTTCAGCGCCGTTTTTTTTCCCAGCACATGCTGCACAATTACCTGCCCGTTAGTGCCAAAAGTGGCTACTATACGGCCTATATGAATATATTGTTGAATAGCCATATGTTCACAAATAATTTAAGCAAAACTATACTGTTCAAAGAAAGAATGGTCAGAAAATTAAAAAGCCCTGTTAACGGTATTATGGTTAACGGGGCTACATTTTTTTGTGCAGGCTTACTACGCTTCGGAACCGCCTTCAGCAGGTTGTTCTTCTACCTTTTTAACAACAGGTTTGTACTCCTGACGCTGGCGTTTTTGTTGCTTATGCGAGTCGCTTCTGCGTTTTAACTGGGCTTCATGCTCATCGTGCCATGCCTGAAATTTGGTCATAGCCGTTGCGTCATCAAATAATCCCAGTGAAACACCACGAAGCAAATGCTTCAGGTACAATACACCTTTAAAGGAAAGAATCCTTCTTACTGTGTCGGTAGGTTGTGCACCTTTATGTAACCAGTCTAAAGCTTTCTGACGATCTAGTTGAATGGTTGCCGGTACGGTTAAAGGATTGTAAGTGCCCAGTTTTTGGATGAATTTACCATCTCTGGGTGCACGGGCATCGGCCACTACTATAAAGTAAAATGGGCGTTTTTTACTGCCGTGTCTTTGTAATCTCATTTTTACTGCCATGTTAAATAGACATTTAAAGGCGTTAATAAATAGGGTTTCAATTTTATTTGGACGGCGAAAATAATAAAGGATTGCTTTCCCTCCAACTTTAGCTGTTTTGTTTTTGATATTTAATACAAAATTATGAGCCTTGCTCGTTTTTTTTGACATTTATCGCCTGAACCCTGGCATTCTGCCCCCTATGGGTAATTTATTCATGGCGCCCATCATTTTTTTCATTTGTTCAAATTGCTTCATGAAGGCGTTTACTTCCTGAATATCTTTTCCGCTGCCTTTGGCAATACGCAATTTTCTTCGTTGGTCAATTAAATCGGGATTAGACCTTTCTTCGGGTGTCATGGAATGAATAATGGCTTCAATTCCTTTAAACGCATCATCATTAATATCTACATCTTTAATGGCTTTACCTACACCGGGTATCATGCCCATCAAATCTTTCAGGTTACCCATTTTTTTAATTTGCTGCAGTTGTTCTAAGAAATCCTGAAAATCAAATTGGTTTTTCCTGATTTTTTTTTCCAGCTTTCTGGCACGTTCTTCATCAAATTGCTCCTGTGCTTTTTCTACTAATGAGGCAATATCACCCATCCCCAAAATACGCTGTGCCATACGGTCAGGATAAAACACATCGAGTGTATCCATTTTTTCGCCGCTGCTCATAAATTTAATGGGCTTCTGCACGGTGTATTTAATAGAAAGTGCCGCCCCACCGCGGGTATCGCCATCTAATTTGGTTAATACCACGCCGGTAAAATCGAGCCGGTCGTTGAAGGCTTTAGCTGTATTTACCGCATCCTGTCCGGTCATGGCATCTACCACAAATAAAATTTCAGATGGATTTACCGCTTGTTTAATATTGGCCACTTCGGTCATCATTACTTCATCAATGGCCAAACGGCCTGCTGTATCAATAATCACCACATTTTTGTTCTGTGCTTTGGCGGACTTTAACGCATTTTGCACAATGCTTACGGCATCTTTGTTTTCGCGTTCTGCATAAACAGGTACTCCTACCTGTTCGGCTAAAACAGTTAACTGGTCAATAGCAGCCGGTCGGTAAATATCTGCCGCTACCACCATGGGCGATTTACCTTTTTGGTTTTTTAAATAATTGGCCAGCTTGCCTGTAAAAGTAGTTTTACCACTTCCCTGTAAGCCTGCAATTAAAATAATGGCGGGGTTGCCGGTTACTGAAAATTCAGCCGCTGTGCCGCCCATTAATTCAGTTAATTCATCCTGCACAATTTTTACCATTAACTGCCCAGGACTAACGGCATTAATTACCTTTTCGCCAATGGTTTTTTCTTTTACTTTATCTGTAAATTCTTTGGCAATTTTAAAGTTCACATCTGCATCAATCAATGCCCTGCGAATATCTTTCACCGTATTGGCAACATTCAGCTCGGTAATACGTGCCTGGCCTTTTAGATTTTTAAATGCGGATTCTAATTTTTCACTCAGTGAATTAAACATAATACATCAATTAATGGTCTGTTTATCATTAAAAAAGTGAACCGGTAAGTTCACTTTTTAATTTGATGCTGCAAATATAATGGCAACTGTGTTTTTAACCCAGATAAACCTTTAAATGCTTGCAGCGGCTGGTACTTCTTAACTTATTAATGGCTTTATCTTTAATTTGCCGCACTCTTTCACGGGTTAAATTAAAACGGGCACCAATATCCTCCAGGCTCAACGACTCTTCCGTACCTATTCCAAAAAAATAACAGACTACTTCTTTCTGCCTTTCGGTTAACGTTTTAAGGCTGCGCTCTACTTCTTTTTTTAATGATTCATAATGCTCAACCGCCATATCGGTTCTTTCAGCATTTGGGTTGTACATAATATCGAGCAGGGTATTATCTTCTCCATCGCCCAAAGGGGTATCTACACTAATGTGGCGGGCATTTACCTGCATAGCGGCATTAATTTCAGAAAGGTCGGTTTCTAATAATTCTGCCAACTCTTCAAGGGTAGGCTCTCTTTCATTTTCCTGTTCTAGTTGTTGAATGGCACGCCCAATGCGGTTGGTAAGGCCAACTTTATTTAAAGGTAAACGCACAATACGGCTTTGTTCGGCCAATGCCTGTAGAATGCTTTGGCGTATCCACCAAACGGCATACGAAATAAATTTGAATCCACGGGTTTCATCAAAACGAAGGGCGGCTTTCATTAAACCAAGGTTCCCTTCATTAATTAAATCGGGTAGTGTTAGCCCCTGATTTTGATATTGCTTGGCTACCGATACAACAAAACGCAGGTTGGCTTTGACTAATTTTTCTAAAGCAGCCTGATCATGGTTTTTGATTCGAATAGCTAATTTCACCTCTTCTTCGGGTGAAATTAATTCTACCTTCCCAATTTCCTGCAAGTACTTCTCTAAACTCTGGCTCTCCCGATTGGTGATGGATTTAGCAATTTTGAGTTGACGCATACTCATAGCAGTGGTTGTTTTGTGTTAGATAGAAGAAGTTGGTTTTGGTGGAGGAGCGGATAAATTTTTCAAATAGCAATTTAATTTATTTAAAGCATATCTCCCAAAAAATATATTATGAAGAATTTAAACCGCTAAAAGCCCTATTTCAGTAGGTTTAAACCGGAATATAAATCCAATAAACTTACTGTTTTAAAAAAAACATTTGGAGGGTATGTATAATTTAATATTATTGCAGCCCACAAAGTAGTTAGTAAAGCATTTGAAATGAGCAAAAAACAGTTATTTACAATTGAATTCCCCGTAAGATGCTCGCCAGGTATTTTATATGAGTTTTTAAGTACCCCAGCCGGTTTGCAGGAATGGTTTGCAGACAAAGTGGATGAATGGGATGGCGTATATAGTTTTAGCTGGAACGGCGGCACACCCGATAAAGCCAAAATTATGGAAAAAGAGCAGGATAAGTTTATCCGTTTTCACTGGCTGCATAGCGAGAAAAATGAATATTTTGAATTCAGGATTGAAAAAACAGAAATTTCGAACCAAACCATTTTAGTGGTAAAAGATTTTGCTGAGAAGAATGAAATTAAAGACCAAAGCCGCCTTTGGGAATACCAGATTAAAGAGTTATTTCACCGCTTAGGCAGCTAATTGAACACATTTTTCATCAACGCTTCGAAAGAATCCTGAAAAAAAGCGGGGGCTTCTACCCACTGCTGAAGAGGTATTTTTTTAACTACTTTTATAAATGGCTTCTCCATTAAAGCGCTACATGTAATATTAGCTAACGGTGTAGTATTGCTGTTATCAATTACATGTTGCCATTTGTCTTCGGCTGTCAATAGCAACCAATCGGTTTGCACTACAGCTAATTGTTGTAATTTAGCCGCAAACATTTCAATAAATAATCCACTTATTTGCAGCGTAATGCTAAAATAGTGACCCCACCAAAAATAACTGCGAATGGCCAACTCTTCTTCCCGGGTAAAATAACGCGGATAATCGAGCATTACCCAGGGCAATCCCTGATAATTTTCACCATTGTATATTTTAGGCGAAATTTGTTTTACCGCAGCGGGAATATCTTTCGCCTGTTGCAATAAAATTAGATAGTGACTGCATGCCTCACCCAATACCGCATTGGCAGCAGCAATAATGCGGTTCTTTGTTAAAATAAACGGTATGTTGGTAACCAGTTCTAATTCTGCGGCCGAAAGTTTTACATTTGCCATTACGCAACAATAGTAAGAAAGGAATTTGTGATAAAAAAATTAGACATTTTAGTAGTACGTGCATTTATTGGCCCCTTTCTGGCCACTTTTTTAATTGCATTATTTGTGCTGGTAATGCAGTTTTTTTGGTTGTATATTGATGATTTGGTTGGAAAAGGAATTGACTTTGGCACATTGGCTTACTTAACCGGACTGGTTGCCATTACCTGGGTGCCACTGGCTTTACCGCTGGCACTGCTGCTTTCTTCCATCATGACTTTTGGAAACATGGGCGAATCGTTCGAAATTGTGGCCATTAAAGCCGCCGGCATTCCTTTATTGCGGTTTATGCGCCCTTTATTAATTGTAACCATCATTATTAGTGGTATTGCTTTTCTTTTTGCCAATAATATTATTCCCGTTGCACAATTAAAATTAGCATCGCTTCAATATGATATTATTGTGGCCAAACCTGCTTTTGATATTAAAGAAGGCGTTTTTTATAATAAAATTGAAGGGAACGTGATTAAACTGGGTAAGAAAGAAAGCGATGACAGCACCATCAAAAAAATTGTTATTTTTAAAAAAACCTATGGCCTGCAGGATAATTTAATTACCGCCGAAAGCGGTGTAATGAAGGTAACCCCTGATAAAAAATTTTTAGAATTTAAATTGAAAGATGGTTACAGCTATGAAGAAAAAGGGCCCCGCCAAACCATTCAAACCGATTTTACCAGAACCCATTTTAACACCTATACCAAATTGTTTGATTTAAGCACTTTTCAAATGAACAGAACCAAAGACAGTGCTTTTATTTACGATCCTAAAATGCTGAGTGTTCGCCAGTTAAATACCACCATCGATTCTTTGGAAAATTTACAGGCCTATTATTTAAAACGTTCTAAAATAGAAATTAATCCCTATTTATCATTTGCCAAATACATGGATTCTACCTGGCCTAAAACCGATACCGGTTTTTTAAAATCGGTTGCTTCTATTCAACAACTCATTCCCGATTCAGAAAGGCATTATATTGAAGAACGTAGTTTGAGCCAGTTAGGCACCATTACCAATAATGTTTCTTTAATTTATGACGATTATAAAACAAGGCAGGATTCTTTATTGAAACATGAAATTGAATGGCATAGAAAGTTTACTTTAAGCGTAGCCTGTATTGTTTTGTTTTTAATTGGTGCACCACTTGGCTCTATTATTCGCAAAGGCGGACTGGGAACACCATTAGTATTTGCCATTGTATTTTTTGTATTGTTTCACTTACTGAATACCTTTGGCGAAAAGTTTGCCAAGAGTAATGTAATGAGTCCGCTGGCAGGTATGTGGCTTTCAACGCTGGTATTAATACCCATTGGATTTTTTCTTACTTTTAAAGCCATGCGTGATTCGCAGTTATTTAATCAGGAATTTTATTACAGGACATTCAAAGAAATAAGAAAATTTATTCATATAAAGAAAACAGAATACGAAAATAAGCACCAGGGTGCTGTATAATGTTACAGTATAGAAAGTGAAGGATTGAATAACTGCCTGCAAAACTACTATCATCCAGTAAACCAACTTTCATACTTTGTTATATCATCATTAAAAACAGATACTGTTCATGAAAACTACTACCAAATGGGTAAGCCACCTGGCCTTTAACAGCAGCGATGAAAACAATCATACCGTTCGTTTAGATACCAATGCTGCAGATGGCAGTTTAAACAGTGGCATGAGCCCAAAAAAAATGTTATTGGGTGCTTTAAATACCTGCAGCGGTATGGATGTAGTAGGTATTTTACAAAAAATGAAAGTACACTTCACCACCTTTGAAATAGAGGCCAGTGCCGAACAAACTGCCACACATCCAAAAGTATTTACCGGCATTCACTTACTATACAAAGCTGATATTGCACCGGAAGCATCCGAACAATTTAAAAAAGCCATCGAACTTTCGCTCAACGCCTACTGCGGTATAGCTGCCATGTTGCAAAAGCACTGTAAAATTGAGCACAGTATTGCTTTATTGCCTACTACCAAAAATAAATAACCCATACGTTGCAAAAAGAAAAACAAAATTATCGTTTGCAGTTGTTCATTACACTTTTAAGTGTAGTACTGTTTGCTGCAAAAATAATTGCGTTTTACCTTACTAATTCTATTGCCGTTTTAACCGATGCTTTAGAAAGTACAGTAAATATGCTGGCAGGATTAATTGGTTTGTACTCATTATATGTTGCAGCAAAACCCAAAGATAAAGAGCATCCTTACGGCCATGGAAAAGCTGAATTTATTTCGGCTGCAGTAGAAGGCTCACTGATTATTACTGCAGGTATTTATATTATTTTTCAAACCATACAAAGTTTCTTTGTACAAAAACCGGTACAGGAATTAGATAAAGGCATTATACTGGTTGCCATTACAGCCATTGTAAATTTTGCCGCAGGCTGGTTGTGTTTACATATTGGGCAAAGAAACAATTCATTAGCCTTAAAAGCCAGTGGTAAACACTTGCAATTAGACACTTATTCCACCATCATTATTATTGTTGGTTTATTTATTATAAAAATAACCAACTTATTTTGGTTAGATAAATTACTGGCATTAGGTATTAGTGCCGTAATTATGGTAAACGGCTACAAAATTGTACGGGCATCATTAGCAGGCATTATGGATGAAGCAGATATGGAGCTGCTGAAAAAGTTAGTTACCACACTGAACCAAAACAGAAGAAACAACTGGGTTGATTTACACAACCTGCGGGTGATTAAATATGGTGCCACTTTACATGTGGATTGCCATTTAACCCTGCCCTGGTACATGAATTTACATGAAGCACATGCTGAAGTAGACGAACTGGAGGCATTGGTGATTAGCACTTTTGGAGATGATATTGAACTCTTTGTGCATACAGATGGTTGCCTGCCCTTTAGCTGTCCTGTTTGTATTAAAACCAATTGCAGTGTGAGAGAACATGCTTTTACACACAAAGTAACCTGGACATTAGATAATATTCTCTCCAATCAAAAACACAATGCACCCACCACCACTTAACAAATTGTTTTGGTGTTAACTTGTTACCTTTACCATTTCATTCAAAGTTCATAGAAAATTAAAAAATGCACATATGGAACCATGGAAAAATTACATTGAAAGCAATCAACAACGCTTTCTGAACGAGTTGATTGATTTATTAAAAATACCCAGTATCAGTGCCAGAAGCGAACACAAACCTGACATGCTGGCTTGCGCCAAATTAACAGAAAAAAAATTGATAGAAGCAGGTGCCGATAAAGTTACAATTTACAATACTAACGGACACCCTATTGTGTATGCAGAAAAAATAATAGACCCAACAAAACCTACCGTTTTGGTATACGGCCATTATGATGTACAACCTGCAGATCCGTTGAACCTTTGGAATAGTCCACCTTTTGAACCAATAATAAAAGAGGGTAAAATTTATGCAAGAGGCTCTGCTGATGATAAAGGACAATTTTATATGCATGTAAAAGCTTTAGAAACCATGCTGCAAACCAATTCAATGCCCTGCAACATGAAATTAATTATTGAAGGGGAAGAAGAAGTGGGCAGCCCGAATCTGGCAACTTTTGTAGAAACACATCAGGATTTATTAACTTGCGATGTAATACTCATCAGCGATACTTCAATGATTGCTTTAGACACTCCATCTATTGATGTGGGCGTACGCGGACTAAGTTATATTGAAGTAGAAGTTACCGGCCCTAATCGCGATTTACATAGCGGTGTATATGGTGGTGCCGTTGCCAACCCTGCTACCATACTGGCAAAAATGATTGCATCCTGCCACGATGAAAACAATCATATTACTATTCCCGGGTTTTATGATGATGTATTGGAAATTAGCGAAGCAGAAAGAGCCGAAATGGCGAAAGCACCTTTTAATGAGGAAACTTATAAAAAAGAATTAGGTATTACTGATGTTTGGGGCGAAAAAGGTTACTCTACCATTGAACGCACCGGCATTCGGCCAACCTTAGAAGTAAATGGAATTTGGAGTGGCTATAACGGTGAAGGTGCAAAAACAGTACTGCCTTCAAAAGCATATGCTAAAATTTCAGCACGATTGGTACCTAACCAATCATCCAAAAAAATAACCGCCGCATTGATTCACTATTTTGAAAGCTCAGCACCAGCAAGTGTTACCGTAAAAGCTATGGAACATCATGGCGGCGAACCCTATCAAACTCCCATCGATTCTATTGAGTACTTAGCTGCGGCAAAAGCAATGCTAACAACGCTGGGAAAAGAGCCTGTTCCGGTTCGTGGCGGTGGCAGCATACCCATTTGCGCTTTGTTTGAAAAAGTATTACATAAAAAAATTGTGTTTTTAGGATTTGGATTGGATAGTGACAACCTACACAGCCCTAATGAAAAATTTGATTTGGCTAATTTTTATAAAGGCATTGAAACCATTCCTTATTTCTTTCAATATTATACAGAATTGTATCAGGCAAAACATTAATGCATTAAACCTTCTTTGTGTAAAAGCGCAGCACCGAAATGCTGCGCTTTTTTATGTTATGCTACCCGGTTTATTTTCCTTCAAAAATATTACCTTCATCATTACTTACAGTAAATGAATGTTGTATGGATGCCGTAAAAGAAAAAATAAGAATTGATAAATACTTGTGGTGTATACGCATTTTTAAAACCCGTTCGCTGGCAAGTGAAGCCTGCGAAAAAGGCAAAGTAAAATACTTGGGCAATAATGTTAAACCCTCAAAAACGGTTACTATTGGCGATGAATATGAAATTAAAACCGAAACCCGTAAATGGATAATAAAAGTTACTGCATTATTAGATCACCGGGTAGCTTATGCCGAAGCTATAAAACATTATATAGATATAACACCGGTAGAAGATTTAGAAAAACCGGCATTTCTGCCTCCTTCATTCCATACAGGCAAACGTTTAAGTAGAATTGGCCGCCCTACCAAAAGAGAAAGAAGAGATTTAGACAATTTTATGGAAAGTGAATAGCATCTTTGCAAAATGATAATTGATATTATTTCTGTTGTACCTGAATTATTAGAAAGTCCGTTGAATCATAGTATTATGAAGCGGGCTCAGGAAAAAGGCCTGCTGCAGGTGCATACACATAACCTGCGCCAATGGGCCATCAACAAACACGGACAAGTAGATGACTACCAGTATGGCGGCGGAGCAGGTATGGTAATGATGTGTGAGCCACTGTTTAATGCCATTACGCACTTACAAACTACCACAACTTACGATGAAATTATTTATTTAACACCCGATGGAGAAACTTTTAACCAGTCAATGGCTAACCGTTTATCGCTACAAAAAAATTTACTATTTATATGTGGGCATTACAAAGGTATTGACCAGCGCATTCGCGATCATTTTGTAACCAAAGAAATTTCTATTGGCGATTATGTGCTTAGTGGCGGAGAACTGGCAGCAGCAGTAATTGTTGATGCCATTGGGCGTTTAATACCCGGTGTTTTAAATGATGAAACTTCTGCCTTATTCGATTCTTTTCAGGATAACCTTTTGGCGCCCCCGGTATATACCCGACCGGCAGATTTTAATGGATGGAAGGTACCTGATATTTTATTGCAGGGCGATTCCAAAAAAGTAGAAACCTGGCGCTATGAAGCCGCACTGGCTATTACCAAAGCAAAACGGCCCGATTTGTTGAAGGACGAATAATATTTTTTAATTTACCTATTACACCAACCTCAATGTTGTGTATGAGCAGTTACACAACATTTTTTAAAACCAGATGATAAATACAATGGAACAAAACGAATATACTATCAGCGGACAATTAGTAGATGTCTGGAAGCAACAAATTTATCCCGCTACAATACATATAAATGCAGGCTGGATTGCTGCTATTGAAGCATTGCCAAAACATACATCCGTACCAGATCAATATATTTTACCGGGCTTTATCGATAGTCATGTGCATGTAGAAAGCAGTATGCTGGTACCCAGTGAATTTGCACGGTTAGCAGTTGTTCATGGTACGGTGGGCACCATCAGCGATCCGCATGAAATAGCCAATGTATGTGGTATTGAAGGCGTTGAATTTATGTTGGCGAATAGCCAACAAACTAACTTTTCTTTCAACTTTGGCGCACCCAGTTGTGTGCCTGCCACCACCTTTGAAACTGCAGGTGCTGCACTCAATAGTACTGACGTAGCTGCCTTGCTGCAAAGAGAAGATATTAAATACCTGAGCGAAATGATGAATTTTCCCGGTGTGTTGCATGGCGATGCGGAAGTGTTAAAAAAAATTGTAGCAGCCAAAGCAGCAGGAAAGCCGGTAGATGGGCATGCACCGGGATTAATGGGCACACAGGCGCAACAATATATTGCTGCCGGCATTAGTACCGACCATGAATGTTTTACGGTAGAAGAAGCATTGAACAAGTTGAACTATGGCATGAAAATATTAATCAGGGAAGGAAGCGCGGCCAAAAATTTTGAAGCATTGATTAATTTAATGCATACTCATTATGATAACATGATGTTTTGCAGCGACGACAAACATCCCGATAGCTTAGCCATTGGCCATATTAACCAATTATGTGCCCGGGCAGTAGCAAAAGGTATTGATGTATTTAAGGTACTTAAAGCCGCCTGCGTTAACCCGGTACAACATTACCGGTTAAATATTGGCTTATTAAGAGTAGGCGATCCGGCTGATTGCATTGTAGTGAATAATCTTACCGATTTTAAGGTACTGCAAACCTATATTAAAGGCCAATTGGTTGCAGATCAAGGCCGTACATTGTTATCCTCAGTTCCGGCTACGCCCATCAATCAATTTAATTGTATACCTGTAACAGAAAATGACCTGGCTATCCCAATAACGGAGTACCCCTTACAGCAGGATACAATACCCGTAATACAGGCATTAGACGGTCAATTAATTACCGAAAAAATTTGGGTATACCCCAAAATAAGCCATGGATGCATGGTTTCAGATATAGAAAAAGATGTACTGAAAATAGTGGTTATAAACCGCTACCAACCTGCACCCATAGCAAAAGCCTTCATCCAAAATTTTGGATTACAAAAAGGGGCTATCGCCTCTACCGTAGCACATGACAGCCACAATATTGTAGCCGTTGGCACCAATGATGCCGATTTGGCAAAAGCCATTAATGCGGTTATTCAGGAAAGGGGAGGAATCAGTGCCGTAAACGGAAACAACACAAAAGTATTACCGTTACCAGTAGCCGGACTTATGAGTACCGATGATGGCTATACCGTAGCAACTGCTTATACAGCAATAGATGCCATGGTAAAAAATGAATTAGGCAGTACGCTTGCTGCACCCTTTATGACACTTAGTTTTATGGCCCTGTTGGTAATTCCCCATATTAAATTAAGCGATAAAGGCTTGTTTGATGGGGATTGTTTTCAACTTTGGAGATAGTTATAGCTACTCTATTGCATTCATCTACCTATTGCACCATACAAAAAGATATAACTGTACACGAACACTAAATAAAATTCAACACTAATCCTATACATACCTTTAATTACCTACCATGAAAACAATTGCCTGTAAAATTTAAAATTCCAAAATGGTATCAAATTTTTTATTATGTCTTTTTTAGATATTACTCCTAACACATAAAGCCTAATACCTGATACAATTGGGTGATAAATTAATGAATATGTAAACAGGCTAATTGTAAATTCAGCAGGATGAATATAACCCATTTTTGAAAAAAGAACCATGATTAACAATGGAGTAGCTATCAAAAACAAATAAAATGGAAGATATTTTAAGTTCATATTGAATCATTTTAATGTTAAACAATTTTTTACTGCACATGCAGTAACGAAATATATCTTTTGCGAAAGACTATTTCAATAAATCAATAGCTTTTTCTAACTGTTTGTCAGTAGCATTTTGTAAAGCCGAAAGATTAAATGCAACATAATAATCGGGAGCAATTCCTTTTCCCTCATAAATTTTACCATCAATATATTTAAACTTTGATGAAGATATTTGTACACTCATGAAATCAGGTACAGTAAAACTACCATCATTGTATAAATTATTATCACTAACAATGGGTCCTGTTGCACCAAACGTTGTTTCGCCAACAAAAACAGAATTAGGAAATGCTTTAACTGCCATTACAGTAGCTTCCGCTAAAGAAGCTGAAACATTATCTGCTAAAACAATAATAGGAATATTTAACTGCTTCGTGTTTTTTGGTGGATTTATATAAGCAGGCAGCCATGCACTATAATCATACTTTCCATTGCCAATTTTATATTGCGTATAACCAAACAACAAAGGTTTGTCAATGAATCTTCCAATTAAAAAATTTAAGTCACTTAAATCTCCCCCATAATTACTTCTTACATCAATAATTAATCCTTTTAGATTAGAAGGTAAATTGTTTAAAGTGTTGAAAAAAGAATTTAAAATGGGTTGAATTTTATTTGCAGATGTTGAATAATATGCTTTTGACAATGAAAAATAATTACAAGAAAAAAATAAAATATTATGCTGAATAGTTCCGTATAAAACAGTTAAAGGCTGCCCTCCGTATGAATAAGTATTCTCAACACCTAATTGATAATTTGCATCTAAATAACCTGTATCTACTTTATAAAAAGCATAGGGGCTATGAAAATCGTATAAATTCTTTTTCTTATCATAAGCAGGATAAACAAATGAATCTATAATAGCATTTTGCATAAATGAAATATAATAATGCCCATCCATTATGGTTTTTGTCATCTCTTTAAAAAAAGAAACACTCTTTTTAAAATCGGCAGCGTTATTCAAATCTAACTTTGCAAATACAGGCTTATATCTCAGATACATCCTATTCCAATTTGTTGTATCAATATCCCAATAAACATAATTCATATTCATTTTATTCCAAAACTGTTCAAACACACCACTAAATGTTTTGGGGATTTCATTATTTATGGGTAATGCAACTTTTTTACATGAAGAAAAAATAAAAAGAAAAAATAAAACATTAATAAGTTTATGTTTCAAAAGAATATTTTGCATTACTGTCAATTTTTTTTATGAAAATTAAACATACAGCCTGCAGAAATTACACTGGTTTGATTATACTGCATAATCTGACTAATAGAATAATTTTTTTGTTGCGAAATGATAGATAAGTAAAATCTTGTATTGACAAAAAAAGAATATCTGTTATTAAGTATATACATTGATGTTATACCCACTAATGGTCCCACCTCAAATCGATTATCATTTAAATGAGAAAAAGTGTATTTTTTATAATAATCGGAAAAACGCAAATAATTTGTCACTACACCTGTAGCATCTACGGCATAGTAACTATCAAACACATTAGATATTACACCCTTTATGCTTCCATCAACCCAATAAGAAACAAAGAATCCGGCATCGGCCCATAATTCCCATTTACTTTTTTGTAGTAACTTGTATTCAATAATAACCGGCAATTGCAAATACGTATTTCTGTAATTCGCAAAAATACCTTCGTAAATCCCTTTGCGAACAAATGAATAATTTTTTTGCAATACATCTAATTCAGTTAGTAATTGAATTTTATTTTTATATGCATAGTTAAATATTAAACCTGTACTAAAACTATTGCCATTCTTATTTTCAGTAAACAAACGATTAGAAATATTGGTTTGTAAATGATTATTAGTATAACCTGAAAATACTCCTATACTATATTGTGCATTAAGGCTTTTTATAATAAAAAAGCATAGCAAAATATATATTTGCCGCATGCTGTTATATTTTTAAATGCTATTGAAAAAGTATTTCTTTACAGTTAACAGCCAATTCTATATTACAAACTAATTTAGTGTGTGGTGCTTTTGTTCTTTTAAGTATTAGATAATACCAATAACCAAACTTTTTATTTCCTTTTTGGGTTATTTTTTTTACCACCAACCTATCTCCGTAATGTAACAGCTCTTTTAATTTATCATTCTGTCTGTCAATTTCAGGATTGTTACTATTAGCATATGTTGTTTTTATTTCAGCATCATGAAATAGCAATAATGATGAATTTAACTGCGTTTTAAATCTAATCTGCTGATAAATGGCATTGACCCCTGATCCATTGCCCGCTTTTAATGTTAACCCTTCATAAATTTTAAACCCAAAATCGGTTATTAAGGTATCATTATCTAAATGATAACTGGTACTGGGATATATGGCTCCTTTTTTTGTTTGAGAGAAACAATGAAAGTATTGAATTAAAAATAACGTAATTAAACAAACACGAAACATTATAGATGTTTTAGGCCCGAACTTTTATATTCGGGCTATTATGAGTAAATTTAAAAATAAAGGAACCAGTTATTGCCATTACTTAACACAACACTGTAGTATCCCTTTAATAAATTTAAATTGTAGGTTGCATAAACAGCCTGATAAGCAACTGTTATGTATCCATCGTTAGATATGTTAACTAAACTCCCCTGCGCAGATGTTCCATCTACATTGTATACAAATACAATATCCCCCTTTGCCATTACTTTTTGTAGCTTAGCTGCTGTAATTTGTCCTTGTGTTGGCGCAGAAACTTCTTTAGTACAAGAAGCAAAAGAAAAACCAGTAATAATTAACATGAAGATTAAAATTTTAATTGGATATTTGTTCATATACTATAAATTTAATTACTTACAAGATTGGCTAAAAAGGTTTTAATAATTGTTGATTTTGGGGTACTACCATTGTTTGGTACAACGTCAAATGTTATTCGAACAGCAGCATAATTATTACGAGGCTGCACTCTTGGTACTGTATAAGTTGTACCAACGGATGTTCCAGTAATAACTGTATGAGTTCCAATGATGCCGAGATTTCCGCCAATGACGGGATTTGCAGACAAATCTGGGTCAATTAATACTACTTCAGTTTTTAAATTTTTAATTGTAGCACCAGTTGATGAAGAATTTATAACTGACGGATTCCATAAATAATTAATTGAAGATGCATTAACTGTGTATAAATTGTCATATTGATAATATATGCCACCATTTTGATTTACTTTAATTGAATTAGTATGTATATTAACAATGGGCTTTGAAGATAAATTAAAAATACCTAAACTATTTGTATACAATGGAATATAACCTTGTGCAGTAATTGGATCTATGATTGTCCCAGGTACATATACAGAAGCGGGACTTGCGGGAAAAGAACCTTTACTTGTACTAGTACCATCCAATTGTAACTTTGCATTGAGTGTTAAACTTATTGTTTGAGCATTGCTGTTTCCGCCTATTATTGCACTTAATAATCCTGCAACTGCTCCTGGAATATTGCCAGTTGCAGCAGAAAATGCGCTATTTAGTCCACTCTGAAGTGCTGTGAAAGTTGCATTTGACAATCCTAATTTATTGTTAATTGTGGTAGGTGTGTATCCCTGTATTGTCCCATCTGGATTTACTATTGGGTATACTGCAGAAAAATTACCGCTGGCATTATTTACAGAAGAACTACCTGCCAAAGAAAGACCTGCTGTTGTGACTACTTTTAATCCATTTAAAAGAGATGAACTAATATTAGACGTAGAAGATCCAACAGTACCATTCACACTACCTATCAATGGCCCACCCAATGATATTTTGGAAATACTATTATAATTGGTGTACCAACTCAATTGAATATTGTTATAATTTGTGTTCGCTAAATTGGGATCATAGGCCAATTCATATTGTAGCATGTACCACTTTCTGGTTCCTAAAGGAGCTGAGCCATCTGGTGGACCTGGTTCTATTTGTGAATATGATAATTGATTTTGAGAAACATCGACAATATCATTACCCAAAAAATTTAATAGACTTGTAGTTCCAGATGTTGATACTGTAAGCCCATCAACTAAATAATCAGAATTAGCAGAAACTTGGGAAGTTATAAAAAAATAAATACGCATTAATCCTCGATATCTGTTATACAAAATAAAGTAAGGATCCTCTAACGGCCCGGGAGAATTTGGGTCAAAACTATTATACACTAAAACCCAACCATCAGTAGCCTTGTAATCATTTGCTACATCAATACCATAAACAGAAGTTATGCTTCCCTGCCCAATCCATGGTGGATTTATTAAAGATTGGCCTACAACAGTGGGAGTAGGCATCCAATCAACTGTTTCCCAATTAAAGTTAAAAGGTTGTATCCCGTCCTCTCCTTGTGCTGCTATTGAAGAATTAAAGTGTTTTTTGCAACTTGTACACATGACAACACTCAACATTATAATAAAAACAAACCATTTTGAATAAATGGATTGTAAACAATGTATCTTTTTCATAAACAAATAGTTTTATGTAATAATTTATAAAAAATAAAAATTACCCTCCCCTGCCTAACACTCATGGGGTCAGATGTTCAGCGGATTTTTTACTTGCTTTACTGCAAGGGGTAATACCTGTTTATTGCATGGCCTTTGTAACAAACAGTATTCCCTGTTTTTTACCGGTAAATGGTATTATTTGTGCACATCAAATAATATAGTCAAATATACTATAGCCACTTACTAAAAAACAAGCGTATTTCTACGCAATTTTTAAAAAACCGATATAAAATTTGATAATTTGTTACCTTTTAAATAATATTGTAATATTAAATGTAATCCTATATGGTTACCCCTTTTTCAGTGGCTATTGTAGATGATCGTTTGCGTGATTTGGAATTAGTGAAAACCAAATTCCAAAAAATAAAAGAGTGCACCATCCTTTACTCCCACACCAACGCGTACCATTTTTTTGAACATTTAAACAATACCCGTTATTTACCCAATATAGTTGTTACCGACTGCCAAATGCCCGAAATTGATGGTATGGCATTAACCCGTTTAATTAAATTGTTTTCCCCTTCTATACAAGTAATTGTTATTTCCGGCCTTTTGGTTGAATCGGATGTGGCAGAACTGTTAGAAATTGGCGCTAATGCTGTAATTGCCAAGGGCTCTTTACAAATGCTCAACAATCAATGCCTCACTTTAGCTATAGAAGCCATTCAACAAAACAAAGTATTCATTGACCCTATTTGGAATATTCCACTGGTTCGCAAAATGTTGAAACAAATACAAAAGAAAAAAGATGAATTAAAGACCCCACATTTCACCCGGCACGAATTGAAAATTTTACAACTGTTAGCTACACATCCCGATTACGAAAAAATTGCCGATTTTTTAAATATCTCTAAACGCACTGTTGAAGGCCATGTTCAGAAAATATCGGAAAAAACACCCGATAATAGTAAAAAATCTAAATTAATAGCCTATGGCCTAAAGCATTATTTAGTGCATTTGTTTAAGGGCTAACCTATTCTGCCTTTCACTTTTTCACTTTATTTTTCTACACCTTTACGCAAATAATACATCTTTTCAACAGCCCATTGGCTAACTTAATTTTCAACCTGCAATAGGGCATGAAGCAGGTAAATGCCTCCATTTCCATTTTTTACCTTTATTTTACAGCGTTTTAGTACCCTAAATGCACTGTTACCTATGATAGTTAATTTAAGTGATACCCATAGTTTGGTAAGTAATTTTACGGCAGAAATCAGGAACATCCACCTTCAAACCGACAGAATGCGCTTTCGCCGCAACTTAGAGCGAATCGGTGAAGTTGCAGCATATGAAATTAGTAAACATTTGCCCTGGCATGAAGTGGAAACCCCTACCCCTTTAGGTATACATAACAGCAAAGTATTATTGGAACAGCCGGTACTGGCTACCATATTAAGGGCCGGCTTGCCCATGCACCAAGGTATGCTGAACTATTTTGACAAAGCAGATAATGCCTTTATTTCAGCCTATCGCAAACACCACCGCGATGGCAGTTTTGAAATTAGTTTAGAATACATGAGTTGCCCGTCATTAAATAATAAAATTGTCATTATCAGCGATCCCATGTTGGCAACCGGGGCCTCATTGGTTAAAACCATTCAGTTCATACAACAGGAATACAAACCCGCCGCCATTCATATTGTGACTGCTATTGCCTGTACCGTGGGTATTGAATTTGTGCATAGAGAATGTGGTGCCAATATTCAATTGTGGTGCGGAGACATTGATGATGAATTAACCGCCAAAGGTTATATTGTACCCGGACTGGGCGATGCGGGCGATTTGGCCTATGGCAGAAAAGACCAATCTTAATTTTTTAATTTTTTTTGTTAAATACCTCAACAAATCAAAAATATATACAGCATTTCCAGTATTTTGGATATCTGTTTTTGCAAACAAACAATTTAAAATGATGGGCTTTTGCTTTGCACTCACTTTTACAAAGCAGATATTACATGACTAACGTAGGGGTTCTCATGAAAAAAATTGTACTATTTATCTTCCCGCTGTTATTGTCGCACCCACTGCTGGCGCAAGACCCGCATTTCTCACAATTTTTTTCTTCCCCCTTAACCCTTAGCCCTGCATTTACCGGAAAGTTCGATGGCAACTTACGTGTAGCCGGTAATTACCGGAACCAATGGCCTACCATTAACAATGCGTTTACTACCGGTACAGCTTCCGTTGATTTTCATATTATGCAAAATAAAATTGCCAGTAATGACGTGTGGGGGCTGGGTTTTATGGCCTACAATGATAACAGTGCTAATGGTGCTGTTAAATTTAATTATGCCACCGTTTCAACCGCCTATCACAAAGGATTGGATGAAGATGGCAATAACACCATTGGGTTGGGCGTACAATTAACGTATGCCAATATGATGATTAATACCGCAGGACTTACTTTTGAAGACCAGCTCACCAGCAATGGCTTTACCGGTGTTACCAGCGAAGTGTTTAACGGGGCTACCTTAAAATCGAATTACATGGATGTAAATGCCGGTATTTTATACAACGGAAGTACCACAGATAAAAATAATTTTTATTTTGGCGTTAGCCTGTATCATATTACCCGGCCACAACAATCCTTCACCGGTGCCAACTATTCACTGAACCCACGTGCCACCATTCATGCAGGCACTTATTTTCCTATTAGTGATAATACAACTTTACACCTAAGTGCTTTACAAAGCTTTCAGGGTGGTGCATCAGAAACTGTTTTGGGTGGTGCTTTTCAATTTACCCCAACCTTAAATTTAGAGCAGGATGTGAGTGTTTATGTAGGCACCTGGCTGCGTTTGAGAGATGCATTTATTCCTTATGTGGGTTTAGAATATGGCAGTTTTAGGATAGGCGCTTCATACGATGTAAATACTTCTTCCTTAAAAACTGCCTCACAAGGTGTAGGTGGTATTGAAGTATCACTTATTTATATTCAAAAGCGCAGCGATGCCAAACCCATTAGCTGCCCTAAATTTTAAAATACCTTATTTTCTAAACTTGCTTCATTATATTCACGGTATTCAAACAACCCTGTCTTAATGCTGATCAAAAAAACCTACCTGCTTCAAAAACGATACCTGATCAAAATAAGTTACCGAAGATATAATAAGATTATCTGCAAAAGTAAACCGGGTAATTTCTTTTAATATATACTGTTTCCCAATCATATAAGCAGGGGTACCCGCCTCGCCATGTAGTAAAGTGCCTGTTGCAGTATATTCTACTACGGCTTCATTGTTGGAATAAATTGTATGCGTAATGTGAAATTGCAAATTGGGGGTAGATACAAAATACCGATGCAGAACAGCTGTAGCGCCTTTTTGCCCTATTTCGGCTCCTGACCAATTGGGAGAATACAATTCTGCATGATTAGCAAACATGGCCGCAGCAGCAACTGAATCATGCAAATTGCATAAAGCAAAATATTGTTGAACTAATTTTTGCAGTGAATGATGCGCTGGTGCAGCGGATTGAAATGCCAAAAGCAAAACAAAACAGGAGAAAATTGTTTTCATATAAAAATTTTAGTAGAAAGAATATCAATAAGTCAATTGTTGAGAAAAATATATTTACGACAACGCATATCGAATCTTCTCAAGAAACAGCAAAAGAACTATCTATTTTCCCCACTTACATAAGGATTTTCTTTTACCAAGAAACGATAAGGCAAAAAAGCATCTTCACCGGCATAGTCAACGCCTATCCGTTGGGTAATCATACAATCACCTGCCGGTAGGGTGTAACCATCATCAGCAATATACAAATCATTTCGGGTTAATAATTTAGCATTATGTAAGCGGCTAATACCCAATGCTTTGGTTACATTTCCAGGCCCGCGGCCAATAGAAAAATCGGCTTTGGGTTTACCCATCCGTTGTAACATGATAGATATACCCTTAACCGGCTCAACAGCACGTATTAAAACGGCATGTGGGGTATTAGCCGGCCCGGTAACTACATTAAACAGGTGATGAATGCCATAACACAGATACACATAAGCACAACCACCTGCTGCATACATAGTTTGGGTACGTTGGGTGTACCTGCCTCCATAAGCATGCGAAGCTTTATCAGTAGTGCCATTATAGGCTTCTGTTTCAACAATACGACCAATGGTTAATTGTTGCTCAAATTGCGTAACCAATAACTTCCCCAATAATTCTTTAGCAATTTGTAACACATCGTTTCTTTGGTAAAAATCAGGGGATAATTTCTGCATAATAACACCTGGTTCAACACTGCAAATTACAATAAATTGAGAATTACAAATTACTGATTGCTTTACTGAAAACAACGTTTCAAAAGGTAAATCATCCATAAATAAAAGGAAACGATTATTTTCGTAACAAAAAGCAATTTGCTGAAAGAAATTATTATAGCGGTTCAGGCCTATTTTAAAGCCCACCAATTCATTCAACAACACCGGTTATGGAAATGGATTATTATTCCGGGCATTTTATATGCACTGCTGTTCGCTGCCAGCATGGGTTTTTTCTTACATACTACCAGTGGGGTGATTGAATGGTTGAGTTTAAAGACCGGATTAAAAACCTGGCTAGATAAAATGCAGAGTACCTGGCTGGGATTTTTATTTACTTTATCGAGCCTGGGTTTACTGCTCATCCAAATGCTTTTTTATTTTTCATTCTTCAAATATTTTTACCTGATTGTGGGCTCACCGGTATTTGCTTATTTAAGTGAGAAAACAGAAGCCATCATCAATCACCAGGAATATCCTTTCAGCTTACGCCAATTGGGTACCGATATGTGGCGGGGTATTCGCTTAGCCATTCGCAATGCATTATGGCAAACGGTGTATTTAATTGCCTTGCTGATACTGAGTATTATTCCTTTATTTGGTTTAATTACGCCAATTATTGCGCTTTTTGTAGAAGGTTATTACTATGGTTTCTCAATGCTAGATTATAGTATGGGAAGGCATAACAAAACCATGGGCGAAAGTACTTATTATATTGGTACACATAAGGGGTTGGCCATTGGTAACGGACTGGTATTTTACATCATGCACCTGTTGCTTTTTGTTGGCTGGGTATTGGCTCCTGCTTATGCAGTAGTGGCAGCAACATTAGCCTTATATCCACTGCATCAAACAGAAGCACCTACTATATATTTTCCGGGCAAACCACCTTCTGAAAAAAATCATTCCACATCATAGCTTTATCAGCAATAATTTTTTACATGAAACCAGGAACAGTTTTTTTAATTCCGGCTCCTTTATATGACGATGCATTGCATGCATTACCCGCCCATATTTTACCGGCTATTCAGCAATGCCATGCCTTTTTTGTAGAAAATGAAAAAACTACCCGTCGTTATTTTAAACAACTTTGGAAACAAATGGTGATTGACGATTATGCCTGGTTTACTATTCATAAAACCGAGGAATCAGTAATTACCGAGTTTAAAAAATTATTGTTACAAGGAAAAAATATAGGTATTGTAAGCGAAGCCGGATGCCCTGGCATAGCCGATCCCGGACAAATATTAACAGGCATAGCACAACAAATGCAGGTAACGGTACACCCATTGGTAGGACCAAATGCATTATTGCTGGCTTTAATGGCCAGTGGCATGAACGGACAGCACTTTGCGTTTGAAGGCTATTTACCCATTGATGCAGTGGAACGCAAAAATAAAATAAAAGCATTAGAGCTGGTATCGCGACAACATAACAGTACCCAAATATTTATTGAAACTCCGTATCGTAATCAGGCTTTATTGCAGGATTTACTGAATGTTTGTAAAGAAAATACCCTGCTGTGTATTGGTGCAGATATTACAGCCCCCACAGAAGCTATTTTTACCAAAACCATTGGCGAATGGAAGAAAATTACCTTACCCCTGCACAAGCGGCCGGCCATTTTTTTATTGTATGCATCTTAATCTTGCAGCCTGCTACTGCGGTATAATCACCGATTTACGTTGCCGGGTATGGGCACTAAAATAACCCAATACTCCTCCGCTGATATTACTGGTAGGATTGGCCGGCGTGGCTGCATTGTTTTGTAAATCCTGCAAGCCCCTCACATATTGGTAAATGGGTTTATCTATACAACGCATTTCAACCGTAATGGTATCGCCGGGGTTAATAGTGCTATCGGGCTCAATCAACGGACGAGTTGAAATTCCACCATTGGTTAAATTATCGTCCCATACAAAAATACGTTGATTCTCAACCCGGTTAATGTACTCAATAAACCAATAATAATTGGCTATATAGGCCGGATCAGTGTATTTCGGCTGCACAATTGTAACAATTTTTCCTGCAAAAATAATATTAGATACCAATAAGGTATCTAAGTTTACCTGCTGTGGCATGGTAGTGGTAGCAGTATAAATAGTACCATTATCAACTACCTGCAAACGGTAAGTAGCCCCTGGAGTACCCAATAAATTGGTATTGACATAAATACCCGGGCTTGTTTGCACCAATGGGTATACGTTACCAATTATATCAGTAATGGTTACTATCGCATCGGTAACCGGGGGAAATACATTATCGGCACTAAAAGCAACCGATTTGGAAATGAGCACCCGTGCAGGTGAAGTATTGGTAATCATTCCTTCAATCACTAATACAGGGGGGGCGTTTTTTAAATCAACATTGATGATTTTTTTACAGGAAAAAAACAACAACAATGAAACTACCAGAATTCCGGATAGGATGCGCATACATTTAAAATTTAAAGTTCCAGGTAATGCTTGGAATAAACCGAAATAAAGAAGTTTGCTGAGCAACCGTTTTATTGGGATTATTGGGATCATCAATAAACGTAATAAAATAGGGATTTTCGCGGCCATACACATTATATACTCCAAAAGTTAAACTGCTTTGGTATTTGAGGTAGGGATTTTTTTTATTTTGTACCGTTGCTGCAATATCTAAACGGTGATAGGCGGGCATACGGTAACCATTGCGCTCGGTATATAAAAAAGTAGTTTGGTTGTTCACCCGGTATTTACCACTGGGAAAAGTAACTGCATTACCGGTATTGTATACCCAATTGGCAGAAAGTGTCCACCGTTGGTTAAGCCGGTATATACCCACCGTGGTAATGGCATGCGTTTGGTCTTGCCGAGCCGGAAAATAATTCTCATTGTTAATACTTGCAAATTTTCTTTCGGTGCGTGAAAGGGTATAACCGATCCATCCCGTTAATTTACCCATTTTCTTTTTGGCGAAAAACTCAACACCATAGGCCCTTCCTACCCCATATACCAACTCATTCTCTACATTATCATTGGCTTGCAAATCTGCGCCGTTTTTATAATCAATTTGGTTTTGCAACCATTTATAATACGTTTCCACCGAAAACTCATATACCTGATTCTTTGAATTTTTATAATAACCCAGGGCCACCTGATCTGCAATTTCAGGTTTTACATTATTGGTACTGGGTAACCACAAATCGGTGGGTGTACCTACCGTTGAATTACTGAGCAAATGCAGGTTTTGAACATTTCGGTTATATGAAAATTTCAGCGAGGTATTGGTATTAAGCAGATAACTGGCACTAAACCTGGGTTCTAAATTCCAATAACTGGCAACGGTATGTCCTTTAGGTACATGTAGCGTATCAATGGTATTGCCATTGCTATCGTATTGATAATAATTACCCGGGCCAACGGCCGATAAATTCGAAAGGCGTACGCCGTACACAATATTCCATTTATCATCAAAACTCAATTCGTGAGATACATATATAGCACTTTCATAAGAGTAGCGGTTTTGAATGGTAGCACTTTTTAAGTTAGAGGTGGCCGTTGCAGTAATGACACCTGGCGATACGGTATGATGAATAATGTTACCACCAAATTTTATTTTATTATTGTTATTGATGAAATAATCAAAATCCTGCTTCAGATTCAGGTCCTGAATTTTAGAAGTAATTTTAAACTGATCGGTACCCGATTTAATGCGAATAACATAATTATAATTACTAAAAATAAGTGATGTGTTAGAGAATAGTTTATTACTCACAATATGGTTCCAACGCAGGGTGCCGGTGGTATTACCCCAATCGCTGCCAAAGGTTTCGCCAAAGCCCAGTACATCACGACCAAAATAACCCGATAAGTATAAATGGTTTTTTTTGTTGAGTGTATAATTGGCTTTCAGGTTTAAATCATAAAAATATAAGGTATTGGAATTAATGGCCGAATCGGGTGATAGTTTCAAAAATAAATCGGCATAGGTTCGGCGGCCGCTAATAATAAAAGAGCCTTTGTTTTTTACAATGGGCCCTTCCACAGTTAACCGCGATGAGATTAAACCTACGCCACCATCAACGTGGTAGGCTTTGTCGTTACCATCTTTCATTTTAATATCCACCACACTACTCAGCCGGCCGCCATATTGAGCCGGCATTCCCCCTTTGTATACAGTAACATCTTTAATGGCATCTGAATTAAAAGTAGAAAAAAATCCCAATAAGTGCGAGGCATTGTACACAGGCGCTTCATCCAATAAAATTAAGTTCTGATCGGCACCTCCACCCCTTACAAAAAAACCACTGTTGCCATCACCCGCTGATTTAATGCCGGGTAATAATTGTATAGATTTTAAAATATCTTTTTCGCCCAGTAATACCGGCAATTCATTTACCTCACGCAGGTTCAGTTTATCTACCCCCATTAAGGGACTGGCAACATTTTCATTTTTCTTTTTGGTAGAAACCACCACTTCCTGCAGGTTATTGGCAATAGGAATCAAATTAAAATTCTGTTCACGGTTTTGGGTAAAAGCCACAGCTTGGGTAATGGTTTCATATCCCGAATAACGAACGATAACTGTGTAGGTGCCCTGCTTTACGGTAATAGAATAAAAACCATAGGCATTGCTGGTAACCCCTATGCCGGGTAATTCTTTCAATTGAATAACTGCACCAATCAATAACTCGCCGGATGATTGATCGCGTACCACACCATTTAAAGTAAATTTAGATTGTGCTAATATTGCTGTAGCTGTGCAAACTGATAACAACAATAACCAGGCCCTCAAAAAGCCGCATTTCCGCATAATACCGTTACTTTTAATAGTTATTGCAACAAATGATTGCCCGATTGGTTTATTGCAGGGCAAAGATGCGCCATAAAATATCAATAAATCATGCATTTGTATGAAACAGCATTCCCTCTGTAACAGAAAATAACAGAAAAATAATCAATACTATTTTCCCAAATGTTAATTGGCGTCAATGCTACTGCTACCGCCCACACCGCGTATTTCAATTACACTATCAACAATAAATTTTTGCATGCCGCGCCAGGGTAATGCACCCATATATAGTTTATAATGCAGGTTCATATCACGCCCTGAGTTTTTTTCTAACAGGGCTGCCACTTGCGGATTGGTAACGCTGAAAGAAAACTCGTTGCTTTGTACATTGGCTTTAAATCCACTTTGTATAATTTTACCTTCATAGGTTTTAAAAATGATGCCTTTGTGCTGAAAAGTGTTGAGTACACCAGCTTTAGTACCGGTGGCAAATACAAAATAAAAATGCCAGTAAAACCAGCCTGCCCCAATTATCACCAAAATAATGATGGCATTACGCAACCATTTTCTTGCTTTCATATTAAAAATATTTGTCTACAAGATACACCAGTCCGGCCATATTAATAGCTCCCAGTAATAATTCTCTTTTATTCACGGCTTCAAATACATCGGCTTTGGTATGGTGAATATCAAAATAGCGCTGATTATCGGGCATTAAACCACAGGCAGGAATTTTAAAATGGCGGGCTAACGGACCAATATCGGCGCCTCCACCGCCGGCTGCAATAACATCAGTACCATAGGGTTGTAATAAAGGAATCCAACTTCTGATCATGGCTAATTTTTCGGGTGAAGTACTACAGCCAAAACCGCGGGGCGTAAAACCACCTTCATCACTTTCCAAAGCAAAAATGGGCTGATCGGTTTGCATAGCAGCTACACGAGCATATTCATTGCCGCCTCGCAAACCATTTTCTTCATTGGCAAATAATACTAAATGAATACTATGTTTAGGGCGATAACCTACTGCTTTAAAAGCCCTTGATATTTCTATGGTTTGCACCACACCGGCACCATTATCATGCGCCCCTTCGCCTTCATCCCAACTATCTAAATGGCCACCAACGGTAATGTATTGCTGTATCTGTTCTGTTCCATTTAACACACCTACTACATTATACCCAATAGTATCGGGTAAAAAATGGCCATGTGTTTCCAAATGCAATTGAACGGGCATGCGTTGGCACCAGGCAAATAAACTGTCTGCATCCTGCAAACCCAAGGCAGCGGCCGGTATTTTAGGCAAAGAATCGTTATAGGCCATTACCCCGGTATGTGCATTATTATCGGTTGAGCCACTCAACGAACGAATAATAATACCTATGGCGCCATATTTGGCTGCTATAGATGCACCATTACGCCGGTAAACCCCTGATTCGCCATAAGCCCGGCCCGGAATAATATAAGTGGGATTAAACGGATAATTAAAAAATACAATTTTACCCTTTGCTTCTGCTTTTCTCGCTTCTAATTCTGCAAAATCATGCACAGCTAATACCGGTGCCGTTATGCCACCCGGTTTTGCACCCAACGAATTGCCCAAAGCGGTAACCGACAAAGATTTTTTCACCTTACGGCTGCCTATTTGCACTACGGTAGCCACATCTTTTCCGCCACGCACCCAATGTGGCACCATACATTGCTGTATGTACACCGTATCGGCACCCATCTCTTTCATAGCTTGTTGGCCCCACAATACCGCTTTCATGAACTGTGGCGAGCCGGCCAACCGCCCTCCAATTTGTTTGGTGAGCTGGCGAAGCAGATCATATGCCTTTCCATTGATTAAAACATCATCCGATATTTGTTTAATCAGCAAACTATCGCTTGGCTGTTGTGCAAATGCCATACTAGGTACCATCCATATAACCAATAATAATTTTTTCATCATAGCCGTTCAGGGTTTATTGAGTCGAATAAGCATTTTTATAAAAAATCATCAACACGATAAAGATAATGGAATTCGCCTTTCATTTACCCGCCCCATTGGCATCCATCTTCCACCCATATTCGGGTTTACAGCATTGCGCAACGCTGTTGAGTTGAACTTGTCCCTAACCAATCCCGAAGAAATCCCATAAAAAATACCAGCAGGAAACACACCGGAAGCACCTTTTTCAGTAGCGACTACCCCAACAAAACCTGACAATTTTACAGATGATCAACGTTAATTTAACCTGCCTTTTCAAAAAGTAAATGCTAATAATTGAACTGAAAGCATAAATAGTTGTTACTTAGCACAAATAATCAGTTGAATCATGCGCATTGGTATCGTTTGTTATCCAACATTTGGCGGAAGTGGTGTATTGGCAACAGAATTAGGAAAGGCATTGGCCGATGAAGGCCATCAGGTACACTTTATTACTTACCAGCAACCCGTAAGGTTGAATGAATTTAATACCAATATTTTTTACCATGAAGTGCGGGTACCCACTTACCCTTTATTCGATTATCCGCCTTATGAAGTGGCCTTAGCCAGTACCATGGTGGATATAATTATTAACCACGATTTAGATTTATTGCATGTACACTATGCCATACCCCACGCCTCTGCTGCTTATATGGCCAAGCAGATTGTAAAAAGTAAGAATGGGCGAAATGTTCCGGTAATTACTACCCTCCATGGTACCGATATTACATTGGTAGGCCGGGATAAAACCTATGAGCCGGTGGTAACTTTTTCCATTAATGAAAGCGATGCCATTACTGCTGTTTCGCAAAACCTGCGGGAAGAAACCTATAAAAGTTTTGCCATTACCAAAGAAATAGAAGTGATAACCAATTTTGTAGATGTGCATCGGTTCAACAAAAAACCCTTTGATGCTTTTAAAAAAGTAATTGCCCCTGCGGGTGAAAAAATTTTGGTGCATGCCTCTAATTTCAGAAAAGTAAAACGGGTGCAGGATGTGATTAAAGTATTTGCCGAAGTGCGAAAATACCTGCCAGCAAAATTGTTAATGGTGGGCGATGGCCCGGAACGGCCGGTGATGGAAGAACTGGTGCGTGCTTTAGGTGTAATGGATGATGTGCGTTTTGTGGGTAAACAAGAGCAGATGGAAGAAATTTTAGCCGTGAGTGATGTATTTTTATTACCCAGTGAATATGAAAGTTTTGGTTTAGCTGCATTAGAAGCCATGGCCGCTAAGGTAGTGGTAATTAGTACTAACGCAGGTGGCTTGCCGGAGATTAATATACAGGGGAAAACCGGCTTTATGGCCAATGTGGGCGATGTGGCTGCCATGAGCGAATTTGCCATTACCATTTTAAAAGATGAGCAAAAACTGAATAAAATGAAGCATGCTGCTTATGAGCAGGCCAAACATTTTGATATCGCGAATATTATTCCCCAATATGAAAAATTATATGGTAGGTTTTGCAGAATGAATATTAAAGACGCTGAGAAAAAGCAGACAATGAAGGAATAGAATGTGCAACGGAAGGTGCCATATATTTTTTTAGACACGAATTACACCTATACATACGAATATGCAATAAAAAACATTCGTGCACTCGTGGCAACAACACTTCGCCAATATTTTTATTCTACCCCCGTATCAATAATACTTTGCAACACAATGCCTGCTATTTTTTTCAATTCATTTTTTTGGATACACAAAGGCGGGGCAATACGCATGGCTTGTGACCTGAATAAAAACCAATCAGTAATTAAGCCGTGTTGAATACATTGGTGAATTACTTTATAATTGGTTTCAAAACTATCAAACTCAACCGCCATCCACAAACCTGCACTTCGAATGGTTTTAATGGCAGGATGCTGTAAATGCATTTTTAAAAAACTTTCTTTCTCTTTTACAGTTTTGGTAAAGTTACGATCCAGCAATACCTCAAAAGCAGCTTTACCAGCAGCACAGGAAACCGGATGGCCGCCAAAAGTGGTAATATGGCCTAAAACAGGATCGTGTGTAAGTAACTGCATAAATTCCCTCGCTGCAATAAACGCCCCCAATGGCATACCGCCGCCTAAAGCTTTTCCCAACAATAAAATATCTGGAACAATTCCGGTTTGTTCAAAGGCCCAAAGGGTACCCGTTCTGCCAAAACCCGATTGTATTTCATCGGCAATCAGCATTACCCCATTGGCAGTGCATTTGTCTCGTAAAGCCTGCAACCATTCGTTGGCAGGGCGTACAATACCGGCTTCGGCCTGCACCATTTCAACCACCACACAGGCGGTATTTGCATCAATAGCTTCAAGTGCGGCATCGCTACCATATTCCAGATGATACACTTCCGGTAATAAGGGCCGGTAAGCATTACGCCAATATTCACTACCCATTATACTTAAAGAGCCCTGTGTACTGCCATGATAGGCATTATGGAAGGCCTGTATTTTGGTACGGCCTGTAATGCGTTTGGCCAATTTCATGGCACCTTCAGTAGCTTCCGTTCCGCTATTGGTAAAATACACACAGTTTAAAGTAGCCGGCAAATAATCGGTTAATAATTTGGCATAGGCCACCTGTGGTTGCTGGATAAATTCGCCATACACAATCAGGTGCATGTATTCTGATGCCTGTTGCTGAACGGCACTCACTACTTTGGGATGGCTGTGCCCAATATTGGCCACACTAAACCCGGAAATACCATCTATATATTCCTTTCCATGCACATCAAACATATAAATACCGTGTGCCCGCTGCATTTCTATGGCAATTGGCGCATCAGAGGTTTGTGCAATATGTTTTAAAAAAAGTTGCCTGTAATTCATACTCAACAATACATTAGCTTTGAAAATATAAAACGAAGTTATACATTCGGTGAATGATTGATTGTATAAAAAAGTTATCTAACAAATTTTTATGGCTATTATTCTCCCAGTTGAAAATGTGCATCCGCAATTTGGGCACGATTGTTTTGTGGCACCCAATGCCACGATAGTAGGTAAAGTGGTGATGGGCAACCAATGCAGTGTTTGGTTTAATACGGTAATTCGTGGCGATGTAAACACCATTACCATGGGTAACCGGGTAAATGTGCAGGATGGCGCTGTAATACACTGTACGTATCAAAAAAATGCAACGGTTATTGGCAATAATGTATCTATTGGGCATAATGCCATTGTACATGGCTGCACGGTGCACGACAATGTACTGATTGGTATGGGTGCTATTGTAATGGATCGCTGCATAGTACATAGTAATGCGGTTATTGCAGCAGGCGCTGTGGTGTTAGAGGGAACCGTGGTAGAGGCCGGTTGTGTGTATGCAGGCGTACCGGCGAAGAAGGTTAAAGAAGTATCGCAGGAATTATTAGAAGGCGAAATTAATCGCATAGCGAATAATTATACTTTTTATGCCGGCTGGTTTCAGGATGCCAATGATTGCCCGAAACAATAATATTCCCTCTAAAACCGTTGAGTAGTGCAAATGATACACGTTAAAAAAACAATATGGATTTGGGGCATTAGCCTCTTCCTGACGTCCTGTGGCCTATTCAGTCATGCCAACCGCAATGGCTGCCCTTCAAACGGAAAAAATGTAGATGCCGGTAAATTAGCCGCCGGCGATCCCAAGGCCATGAAAGCAGCCAGAAAAGCACCGAAGTTTAAAGCCGACAAAAACGTAAGCGGCTATTAGTGTTATGCCCAGGTACTTTCATCAATTGCTTCTAACAGTTTTAAATAACTAAAGTACCGTTCTTCTGCAATTTCGCCGGCATCAACTGCTTGCTTAACAGCGCATCCCGGCTCATACATATGCAAACAATTATTAAACTGGCATTGCGTTATACGTTCCCGCATTTCGGGAAAATAATGCGATAATTCCTGTTTGGTAACATCTACCAAAGCCAATTCTCTAATACCAGGTGTATCAATCATTTTACCGCCATCTGGCAAATCGAACATTTCGGCAAAAGTAGTGCTGTGCATACCTTTGCCACTCCATTCACTTACGGCCAATGTTTTAAGCGACAGATCGGGAAAAAGCTGTTGAATAAAAGTAGATTTACCCACCCCACTATGCCCACTAATTAAACTTATTTTTTGCTGCAGCAATGCTTTTAACTCGGCTATATTTTGTTGGGTTACCATACTGCACAACAACACACGGTACCCTATTTGCGTATATAAATCATGCAACTGCTCATATTGCTGCATTTCTTTTTCACGATAAATATCCGCTTTATTAAACACTAAAATGGCCGGAACATGGTACATTTCGCAAGCAACTAAAAACCGATCAATGAATCCTTGTGAGGTGCGCGGTTGTTTTAGGGTAATAAATAAAATGCTTTGATCAATATTAGCGGCAATAATATGGTGATGTTTTCGGTGATGCGGACTTTGACGAATAACATAATTGTGGCGAGGCTCAATGGCTTCAATAACGGCATGTTGCTCAGGGCCGGGCTCAATGCTAATGTTCACCACATCGCCAACTGCAATGGGATTGGTGGAAGTAAATCCCTCAATTTTGAACACCCCTTTTATACGGGCAGCATAAAACCGTCCATCATCTGCTTTTACCTGGTACCAGCTACCGGTTGATTTATATACAGTTGCCTTCATGCAATACAATAAGGCTGTAAGATAAAGAGAACTGAGAAATTTTCTGCGTTGAATGTGTGGAAGCTAAAAGAATTGGTTACAAAGTGATTATTAGATTGGATGTATGGATTAAAGGGAAAAGAGGAGAAGTTTTGAACAAAGAAATGTAATTCAACTATTTTTTCTTTTCCTATTGCAAATAATCAATTATTAAAAAACTGCATGGGTTTGAATATGAAGCAGTTAATTGCTCTTTCAATATTATAATCCCTATTTTAATACAGCATTGAGTTAGTGATGACTGCTAACATATCCCTTATAGATTTTTACCCATCTGTTTTTAATGGCCAATAACACTAAGGCCGATTTAGAACTTGTATCGGTCTTCTTGCGCAAATTATTGGCATAGTATTGAACTGTTTTCACGGAAATATGCATGCATGTCGCTATTTCTTCTTCATTCTCCATTGTTACTAACAATTGTAAATACAGTAGTTCTTTGTTGGTTAATTGTTGCGTAATATTTTTTTCATAGGGCAGTTTGTTAAAATGGTCAACAGCTTTATGAACCTGAGCTATATCAAAAGCAGTTGTATCAATAAAATCCTTTCGATAACTTACTGCATCAATAGCCTGCTCTAAAACAGCATGAGATAACTTTTTTTTACTCAAGAAGCCCTTTACACCAATATCCATTAACTCGGCAATTTCGAATTCAGAAAGCAAATCAGACAAAACTATAATAGGTAATGCGGGGCGAGCATAATGCAAAATGGCGGCAAGCCCCATGCCATCCATTTCGGGCATAAGTAAGTCGGTTATAATTACATCAGGCTCTGTTTTAACCTGCTGTAATTTTTGTAAACAATCAACACCATGATTAGCTGTAAACAGAATATTGAGATAAGGTATAGTATTTACCATGTGTTGAAGTTTTAATAGGTATGCCGGCTTGGCATCTACCAATACCAAATTCAAAGCAGAAGACATAATAAAAACATTTTGTATAAAATTAAATGATACCGGGTACAATTGGATAGGAAGATGCTATTTTTTAAAAAATTGCGTAGAAATACGTAGAGCGTATCTCAAAAGTAGTTTCTTAAT
>JABAOF010005610.1_pt1 | contig 56699 bp, 53 predicted proteins | sample 7062171 | NCBI WGS metagenome assembly JABAOF01 (sample SAMN14538628, study PRJNA623070) | marine sediment metagenome | biome: marine biome [ENVO:00000428]; feature: marine pelagic biome [ENVO:01000023]; material: deep marine sediment [ENVO:00002113] | place: India: Gulf of Khambhat ... | reverse complement strand
AGCCAATCCGGTCGATTCACTGCGGTATGAGTGAAATAAGAAGCCGGATTATCTATCAAAAACGCCTTCTGTCTCTAGTCCGGATGTGGTCTTGACTTAGGTGGAGATACTGAAACAGGTATACCTCCAGGTAAGGATTTTTACTCCAATCGGCGACATTCGAGCCACATTTTTCCATTTAGCAATTGACTTTGGCTGAAAAATAAGTATAAGAGAAATCATCATCAAAAATGATCATGAAAGGAGGGGAGTCATGAAAATTTCATTTGCAGGATTATTAGCGCTTATTTTTGTGAGCCCAATCATTCTTTCTCACTGCAAAAGCGCGACACCCACGTTTGGCGATGACCTCGCATTCCTCAAGAAGTTCACCAAAGCGTTCGTCCTCTCCGATGAGTTCGGTAAGAAGCAGGTTGCGGTTGTTCCTGAGTATCAAGGCCGGGTGATGACAAGCACTGCAGATGGTGAAACCGGCATCAGCTTTGGCTGGGTCAACCGTGATCTTATTGCCTCCGGGCAAAAACAGCCGCACATCAATGTCTATGGGGGCGAGGACCGCTTCTGGTTAGGTCCTGAAGGCGGCCAGTATTCGATCTTCTTCAAGAAAGGCGACCCCTTTGACCTCGATCACTGGTACACTCCATCCTGGATCGATACCGAGCCGTACAATGTCGTGAGTCAAAGCCAGGACCGGGCAACATTTAGCCATATGTTTCAGCTGACGAATTACTCAGGCACTCAACTCGACCTTGAGGTAAGGCGTGAAATCCGCTTGCTGAGCGATACCGATGTCGAGAGAGAGCTGGGAGTAGCGATAGAGTCAGCCGTCAAATCCGTGGCATTCGAGACGGTCAACGAAATAAAGAATATCGGCTCGAATCCCTGGAAGAAGGAAACCGGATTGCTCTCTATCTGGATTCTGGGGATGTTCAATGCCTCTCCGGCAACGACAGTTGTGATTCCTTTTATTGAGGGCGACGAGAAAGAGTTAGGTCCGATCGTTAACGACACTTACTTCGGCAAGGTCCCTGCAGAGCGATTGGTTGTGAAAGAGGGAGTGATGTTCTTCGCTGCGGATGCCAATTACCGGAGTAAGATCGGAGTATTGCCGAGCCGCTCAAAGCCAGTGATAGGAAGTTACGATGCTGTCAATCGTGTTCTGACGCTCGTTAAATTCACGCTGCCTGGGGGAGTCACCGATTATGTCAACTCGATGTGGGAGATCCAGGAGGAGCCGTATGGGGGAGATGCGGTGAACAGCTACAACGATGGTCCGCCTGAGCCTGGCGCCGCTCAGCTCGGAAGGTTTTATGAGCTTGAGACGTCCTCTCCGGCTCTTGCCCTGAAGCCCGGCCAAAGCGGAAAGCATATCCACCGCACACACCATTTTCAGGGCTCAGAGTCTGACCTCGACGGCATTGCCCGAAAAACCTTAGGGATCAGCATTGAAGAGATAAAATCAGCGATTCACAATCAAAAGAAGTGATCATTCGTAAGATTAATCCTACTCATACCTCAATGTTCGACCGGATTTGTCTGGATAACTTGAGTAACCTACGTTAAAATCGTAGGAAGCTCGACCAGAAAAAAAGGCAAATTCTCAAATTATTGTTTTTTTAGTGTTTTTTATTGTAATAAATATCATATTGTGATATTTATATAATTGAAAAGGTTATGAAAACTCTGTCACGCTCTGAAGAAACAATCTTACTGACAATTCTAAAGCTCGGAGAAGGGGCCTATGGCGTGAGCATTCGGGAACAGATCTATAAAGATACAGACCAAAAATGGTCTTTTGCCTCCATATATACTCCTCTGGATAAACTGAAAAGAAAAGGATTTGTCAGAAAAATAAAGGGCAATCCATTACCAGAGCGCGGAGGCAAGAGTAAATATTTTTATGAAGTCACTCCATCGGGCATTCAATCCTTAGTCGAACTCCGTGAGTCCCAACAGAAAATCTGGTCGGGTATTCCAGACATTACTTTAGAACCAAAGGGTAAGAAATGACAAAAGGTCAACACAGACCTCCGAGGTTTGCTGATTTTATCCTTAAAATCTTATTGAATGAAGAAGAATACTGTGAAAAATCAGGAGATTTCGAAGAGGTGTTTGGGTGCTTAGCTGAGGAATCTGGGATTTTTCGGGCGAAGATATGGTATTGGGCACAGGCATTAAAGGCTATGCCTTCTTTTGTCCTTAACTCCTTCTACTGGAGGCATATTATGTTTAAAAACTACATGCAAATTGCCTGGAGAAATTTAAAAAGGCATAAAGTGTATTCTTTCATAAACATAATAGGATTGGCCATAGGCTTGGCCTGCTGCATTATGATTATGCTCTGGATCCAGCATGAGTTGAGCTATGACAGGTATCATCAACACGCCGATGACATCTATCGCCTAGCCAGGGAAATGACCGAAGGAAGTCGCCAGGGGCAAAAATTAATCACAACATCGCCGCCGTTGGCTCCTGCCTTAGAGGACACATTTCCTGAAATTGATGAAGTCGTCCGGATAGGCTGCAGGTGGAGCAGTCTTTTTTCTTATGGACAAAAACATTTTCTGGAAGAGGATTTTTACTTCGCAGACAGGAGTATTTTTACAATTTTTACATTTTCTTTTTTAAAAGGCGATGCAGAGACTGCACTGAAGACTCCCAATTCTCTTGTGATATCAGAAAGTATCGCTCAAAAATTCTTCGGGGATGAAGACCCTTTTGGAAAAACCATTATCCTTGATGAAAAGGCGGATTTCGTGGTCACGGGAGTCATAAAAGACATGCCGTCAAATTCCCATTTCATCGCAAACATCATTCTTCCTTTCAACACTATAGCCAATATTGAAGGCATTGATTTGAGCAATTGGGGATGGAACGGCTTTTATACCTATATTTTATTGCGTCCTGATGCCAGCCCTGCTGAGCTTGAGTCCAAATTCGGAACCATGCTGCAGGAATATCAACGCCAAGGATTTCCTTTTTTACGAAAAGAGCGCCTTTTTCTCCAGCCTCTGAAAAGCATTCATCTTCACTCTCATTTTGGTGGAGAGATTTCTGCAAATATCCATGTTTCAACGCTTATACTCTTCGGGACGATTGCCTTTCTTATCCTCTTGATTGCCTGTATCAACTACATGAACCTGGTGACGGCCCGCTCGAGTTTTCGGTTGCGGGAAATCGGAACGCGCAAGGTTGTGGGGGCTCATCGGAGCCAGATAGCCAAGCAGTTTTTAGGAGAATCTATTTTTACCGCGTTTTTTTCGTTGGGTATCTCGATAATATTGGTCAAGCTGTTCCTGCCTGTATTCAACAGGTTTGCCGAAAGACAGCTTGAACTCGATTGGGGAAGTTTTACACTTATACTGCCAGGCATTCTCATCCTCATTTTGTTTGCTGGATTCATAGCTGGCAGTTATCCAGCGCTTTACCTGTCCTCGCTCAACCCAATCAATGTTCTCAAGGGGATGACAGATATCAGACCAAAGCGTTCCCGTCTGAGAAATGCACTTGTGGTTTTCCAGTTTTCCGTATCAATCATCTTAATTATCGCCACTCTCCAGGTGAAAGACCAGCTTCGCTTTATCAGGAACAAGAAAATGGGATATGACCGTGATCATATTGTTGTTGTGAATGTCAGAGATAGAGAGGCAAGACAAAGATTGTCTGCTCTAAAAGAAGAATTCAGGAAAAATCCGGACATCCTCAATGTTTCATCTTCAGAGTCTCTGCCCAATGCTATCAGGTCTTCTACCTGGACAAACTGGCCGACGAAACCAGAAGGATTGATCATTCCTATTCATGTTGGCATGGTCGACTATGACTTTATCGACCTTTACGGCATCGAAATCGTTCAGGGCAGAAACTTCTCAAGGGAATTCTCTTCTGATCAAAATGGGGCATTCTTGATCAATGAATCCGCGATGAAGGCACTGGGTCCGGAGTTTCAACTTGGAATGGACTTTGGTCATTGGGGCAGCCCCCAAAGCCGAGGAAAAGTTGTCGGAGTGATGAAGGATTTTCATTTTTTTTCTTTACATCGAGAGATAAAGCCCCTCTATTTATTTCTCAACCTCAACCCTGATGCCGGTTGGTACCTTTCCATCAAAGTTAGAGGGGGGAAAATCAGCGAGGCGCTTCAGTTTATCGGTCAGACCATGAAAAATTTCTCTCCGCATTATCCGTTTGAATACAGGTTTTTTGATGAAATATTCAATAGGGCCTACCAAACAGAACAGAAAATTGAGAACATAATCAGCATTTTTGCCATGATAGCCATTTTCATTGCTTGCATGGGCGTCTTTGGGCTTGCCGCTTTCATAGCTGAACAAAAAACCAAGGAGATTGGCATTCGGAAGGTGCTGGGAGCTTCCGTTTCTGAGATCACTTATTTATTAACTCGTGACTTGGTCCGCTGGGTCGTGCTGGCGAATGTTATTGCCTGGCCTGTAGGATTTTATGCCATGCAGCGTTGGCTGCAGAACTTCGCCTACAGAACGAATATCAGTGCCGTCACTTTCATTCTTTCTGCATTTTTAGCTCTCTGCATTGCGGTTTTAATTGTCAGCTTCCAGACTATAAAAGCGGCCAGGGCGAATCCGATCGATTCTCTTCGGTATGAATAAGTCTGGCAAGCTAGCTTGATGTCTCTATAACTTATCTAGTGGCGAATTCTGTAATTCCTCGAACCAATCGAATCCCACCTGTTGCTGAATTTCATATTTATTCAATTTGGTTCTTTTCTTTCCGTTTCTGTTTTTAAGGGGGCTGAAACCTTGTCTTTAGGCTTGATTTGAATTATCTTCTAGAGAATGCGCGAATCGGTTGTTACAGTCGAAGGATTGGCGAAGGTCTTTAAGTCGCTGAAGGCTGTGGACAATGTCTCTTTCAGTATCTTTCCAGGAGAGATACTCGGCCTTCTGGGACCTAACGGGGCAGGCAAGACCACCATCATCCACATGCTTCTCGGTCTGACCACACCCACATCGGGCGACATTCAGATCTTTGGTCTGGATTTGAAAAAACATAGAGCGGATATCGTTCAGGATGTCAACTTTTCCTCTTCCTATGTTTCCATGCCCAATTCCCTGACCGTCAAAGAGAGCCTAAAGGTTTTTGCCCGGCTCTACAAAATTAGGAATAAAGAAAAGAGAATCCACGAACTTCTGGAGGCTTTTGAGATAGCCGGAATCAAAAATAAGCTGGTGAGACACCTCTCCTCCGGACAACAGTCACGGCTGAACCTGGCCAAAGCGTTGATCAACGACCCTAAAGTCCTTTTCCTCGATGAGCCCACAGCCAGTTTGGATCCCGATATTGCCGATAAAACCAGGACTCTTTTGAAATCGATAAAAAAGGAGAGGAATATTTCCATTCTTTACACATCTCACAACATGAAGGAAATGGAGGAGATGTCTGACCGGATCATCTTCCTCCACAAAGGGCAGATTATCGCTGAAGGCAAGCCTAAGGAGGTTATCCGCAGCTTTGGAAGAGCAAACCTGGAGGAAGTCTTTTTAAAAGTGGCAAGGGAGGAAGAAGCTTGAGGTTCCACAGGATAGCTGCCCTGTTCATGCGGAACATCTATCTCTACAGGAGGAGCCTTCCCCGGCTGATGGAAATCATTTATTGGCCCTTGCTGGACCTTCTTGTTTGGGGATTCATCACCGTTTATCTGGCTCAGTACAGACAGAACCTGCCCGGGTTTATCACTTTCTTCATCGGAGCCCTGATTCTCTGGGATATTCTTTTCCGCTCTCACCAGGGTATTTCCGTCTCTTTCCTTGAAGATGTGTGGGCGAAAAACTTGCTCAATCTCTTTGCCAGTCCTTTGTCTTATGCCGAATACATTTTTGCGCTCATGCTGGTCAGCGTGGTCAAACTGGTCACTGTGGCTTCGATCATGGCTGTGTTGGCCTGGATCCTTTATTCTTTCAACATCTTCTTGATCGGTATTTCCCTTATTCCGTTTATCCTCAACCTCATAGTCATGGGCTGGGCCATTGGAATCATCACGACTGCGCTCATCCTGAGGTTCGGCCAGGAAGCTGAAGTCTTGGCTTGGGCACTTGGATTTCTCTTTATGCCGGTCTCTGCTGTCTTCTATCCTGTCTCTATCCTTCCCCTGTTTCTTAAGACACTTGCCCATTTTGTACCGGCTTCACACGTTTTTGAAGGGATGAGAGGAGTTATTTCTAGCGGTGTATTTCCTCTGGAAGAGCTGCTCTGGTCCTCTGGCCTCAACGTTGTTTACATCCTTGGGGCCTTCTTGTTTTTCCGCTGGAATTTTATCGTAGTCAAACGAAAAGGGCTCTTGGTCAGGATAGGAGAATAAAGAAATTATAAGATGCATCTCCAGCCTTGTGCTAACAGAAGGTTTCTTAGTTTAGACTGAGGGCATAGGAGATACCAGGCATTATCCCATTGAAAATGCTCAAATAATCCTATGTCTTAATACTGTTTTACGAAATCTATTGATAAAGGATTACGATTTTGATGATTTTCTTGAACTCCATAGAATAAAATAATATATTAGGGTGTCACTGTTCTCCGCTGACTCCATAAGCCAACTCCACGGAGCAAGGAAGATTGGGGAGCTGTCTCGAAGTTGGTTGTGAAACTTTCAGACTTGTAACATGGTGAGATTGCCACACTTCGTTCTCAGTGAAATTTATTTTATGAGATTGCTGCGCTTCGTTCGCAATGACAATTCATCCAAGAGATTGCCCCTTGCGCTCGCTTTGACAATTCGTCCATGGGATTTCCTCGATACACTCGTGATGATAATTTCTCGATGAGTAGAAAAGAAGAAATAAATATTATATTTCATACATCAGTTCAGAAAGGAGGAAATTGAGATGAATGCCATAATTAGCATTCCTACTCCATTTAATGAGCCTGTTTTTAGTTTTGCACCGGGCTCACCGGAGAAAAAGGCTTTGAAGAAGCAGCTGGAGAAAATGCTGGGAGAGGAGATCGAGATTCCTTTGATAATCGGTGGCAAAGAGGTTAAAACAGGAGATTTTGCAGACTGCCGCTGCCCTCACGACCATCAGCATCTTCTCGGCCGTTACCATAAGGCTGGTCCGAAAGAGTTAGATTTGGCTGTGAAGGAGGCAAAAAAAGCCTGGAAGGGTTGGTCGGAGATGAACTGGACTTCACGGGCGGCCATATTTCTCCGGGCCGCAGAGCTTCTCGCCACAAAATATCGCGACGTGCTCAACGCATCGACCATGCTCGGGCAGTCAAAGACTGCGCATCAAGCGGAAATAGACTCCGCCTGCGAGTTGATCGATTTCTACCGCTTCAATCCCTATTACATGAGCCAGATCTACGCGCAGCAGCCAGATTCTTCTGCCGAGACGTGGAATTATATGGAATACCGGGCGTTAGAAGGTTTTGTTTTTGCTGTGACTCCTTTTAATTTCACATCGATTGCGGGGAACCTGCCCACGTCACCAGCCATGATGGGAAACACGGTCCTCTGGAAACCCGCTTCTTCTGCTGTCTACTCGGCCTATTTTCTCACATTGCTTTGGAAGGAAGCCGGTCTACCTGATGGAGTGATCAACTTCATTCCTGGTCCTGGACGATATATCGGAGATCCGGTCTTGGAGAAGCCAGAGTTAGCCGGCGTTCATTTCACCGGGAGCACTTCTGTTTTTCAGGGAATGTGGAAGACTATCGGCGCCAACTTGATGAAGTACAAAAGCTATCCCCGAATCGTGGGAGAGACTGGAGGGAAAGATTTTGTCTTCGTCCATGCGTCTGCTGATCCTCAGGCTGTGGTCATCGCTCTGGTCCGTGGCGCTTTTGAATACCAGGGCCAGAAATGCTCTGCGGCCAGCCGTGCTTACATCCCTTCCAACCTCTGGCCATCCATAAGAGATGGACTCTTGAAAGAAGTTAAAACCATTAAAATGGGCGATGTCACGGATTTCACGAATTTCATGGGAGCTGTCATCGATAAGCCTGCTTTTGACAGCATCGTGGAGTATATCGAGTATGCGAAAAAGTCGAAGGAGGCCGAGATCATTCAAGGCGGAGCCTACGACGGCTCCAAAGGATACTTCATCGAACCCACCCTGGTCGAGGTCACGGATCCTAAACACAAGTTAATGGAAGAGGAGATATTCGGACCGGTTCTCACAATACATGTTTATCCCGAAACTAAATACAAGGAAACCCTGAAAGTCTGCGACAGTACTTCCCCTTACGGTTTGACAGGCTCGATTTTCGCCAACGAACGGGCGGCCATAGATGAAGCGTTCATCGCCCTCCGTCATGCAGCCGGAAACTTCTACATCAACGACAAGCCAACAGGTGCAGTCGTCAGCCAGCAGCCTTTTGGTGGAGCAAGAGGCTCCGGGACAAATGATAAGGCCGGGTCTTACCTGAACCTTCTGCGCTGGGTCAGCGCGCGTGCCGTGAAGGAGAACTTGAATCCTCCCAAGGATTACCGTTATCCTTTCATGCAAGAGAAATAATACAAAGAGAAACTCATAAAGGAGTGACGAATGAAAAAGATTCTGGATAAATTAAACATAAAAGAGATCAATATCGGAGCCTGTTCAGGTGAGGAAACCTGGTTTGAAGATCCAAAAGGCCAAGAGCTTATTTCATATAACCCGGCTACAGGAGAGCCGATTGCCAAAGTCATCCAGGCTACAGACAAAACTTACGAACAGGTCATTGAGCAGGCTGTTCAGGGATTTAAAACATGGCGCATGACTCCAGCCCCAAAGCGCGGCCTGGTCGTCAGAGACTTGGGAGAAGCCCTCAGAGAATTGAAGGAACCGCTTGGTGAACTGGTGACTCTGGAAATGGGGAAGATCAGAGCTGAGGGTATTGGAGAAGTCCAGGAGATGATCGACATCTGTGACTTTGCCGTGGGCCTTTCCCGCCAGCTCTATGGTTTGTCCATGCACTCTGAACGTCCCGCGCACAGAATGTTTGAGCAGTGGCATCCACTGGGAGCTGTCGGAATCATCTCCGCTTTTAATTTTCCTGTGGCTGTCTGGTCCTGGAATGCGGCCATTGCTGCGGTCTGCGGAGACCCGGTTGTCTGGAAGCCTTCATCGGATACGCCGTTAACCGCTGTGGCTGTCCAGCATGTGTGTAATAGAGTCATGTCGGACCACGGGCTTCAAGGAATCTTTAACATTGCCATTGGCCGCGGCGCCGTTGTTGGCGAGAGAATGATCAATGATGAGCAGCTTCCTTTGATTTCCTTTACAGGCTCAACACAGATGGGCCGCAGAGTTTCAGAGGCGGTGGCCAAGCGTTTTGGAAGAACGATCCTCGAGCTCGGCGGAAACAACGCCGTCATCGTTGCTGAGGATGCTGATTTAGACATGGCTGTTCGCACGATTCTTTTCGGAGCAGTGGGAACAGCTGGCCAGCGCTGCACAACTTCCCGGCGCATCATCATGCAAAAATCAATCGCTTCTGAGCTGACAGAGAGGATTATTCAGGGTTACAAGCAAGTGAATATCGGAAATCCATTGGAGGAAGGAATTCTCATGGGTCCACTGGTGACAAAGGCGGCGGTGGAAGATATGATGGCCGCTCTGGAGAAAGCCAAAGAGCAAGGTGGAGAAGTTGTCTATGGCGGGAATTGCCTTGAGAAATTGGGCGAGCAGTTTGTCGAGCCGACTATCGTCAAGATGCCAGCTCAGACGGAAATCGTTCATAATGAGACTTTTGCCCCGATCCTGTATCTTATGGAGTATGGAGATATCGAAGAAGCGATTAAGCTTCATAACGAAGTGCCGCAGGGCCTTTCCAGCGCGATATTCACTACAAACCTTCTGACTGCGGAAAAATTCCTCTCCCATGAAGGCTCAGATTGCGGGATCGCCAATGTCAATATCGGAACATCAGGAGCCGAAATCGGTGGTGCTTTTGGTGGTGAAAAGGAGACCGGAGGAGGCAGAGAGTCAGGCTCGGATGCCTGGAAAGGATACATGCGCCGTCAGACAAATACCGTCAATTGGTCGAAAGAGCTCCCGTTGGCCCAGGGCATCAAATTCGGAGATTGATGCGCGTCAAGGTCTCGCCGGATACTTCCGTCGAAGAACTCGTTGAACATTTTCCTGAAGCGGTTGGTTTTCTTTCACGCCGGGGAGTCAGATGCATCAGATGCGGAGAGCCCTTGTGGTGTACAGTGGGAGAGCTTTTACGAGAAGATGACATCGAGAGTCCTCAACTTCTTATCGATGAATTGAACGCACATATCCTAAAGAAAAAAGAACAAGAAGGAGCTTCGGGATAATCTCAACCTGAAAAGGGTCGAAACTTTCCGTTCCTCTGTGCGTATCTTCTTATGATAGCCTCCCCTGCAGGGGATTTTTCTCAACAGGAGAAATCAAAATGGCAAAGAAGCTTTACCGCTCCCAGGCTCAGAAAATGATCGGAGGCGTCTGCTCTGGTCTGGCAGAGTATTTTGACCTTGACGTCAACATTTTGCGGCTCCTGTTCGTTGCCTTGACTCTGCTCACAGCCATATTCCCGATGTTGATTTTCTACATCATCGCATGGCTCATTGTTCCAGTTGAGGAGGAAGTCAAGAAGAAAAAGACTGGTTGAGATTTCATTTCAGCAGACCAATTCATAAAGAATTCATAAAAATTTTTAATCCTGCCTGCCCCTGAGACTAATTCATTGACTTATCCCTTAATATTCGTTATTTTTTAGACTTCCCGAATTTGCTTCATCTCGATTCGCGGGTCTCGGATTATGTCGGACAAGGAACAGATACTCTTTAATCACATCGCTGTCGAAGGTGTGATCATGTCCGGAAAGCAAAAACTGGCTGATATCCTGGCGCAGAAAATCGGCGGAAAGGTTGTTTTAGACAGCGTGAACAATCCATATCTCAGAGATTTTTACAACGAAAAAGAAGGGGCTGCTTTTCTCACCCAGCTTGTTTTTCTTGTGAGTCGATACCATCAGCAAATAAGACTCATGCAGCGGGATTTATTCGAGGAAAGAATCATCTGCGACTATTTGTTCGAGAAGGATAAAATATACGCCTATCAGACTCTCACGGATGATGAGCTCATTGTCTATGAGAGGATATACAGCATATTTGAAGAAAGAGTGGCCAAACCTGACCTGGTCATTTATCTCCAGATCTCGCTGCCGACACTGTTGAAGAGAATTGCTAATGATGGAAGTCCACTCGAGAAAAATATATCAGAGAAATATTTGGAAGACATTCTCGAAGCGTATGATTATTTTTTCTTCAACTATCAGGCGGCGCCTCTTCTTGTGGTCAAAGCCGATAGCTTGGATTTCGATAGAGAAGAGGATATAATGGATTTGGTGGCTAAGATAAAGAAGATGAAGAAGAGCCCGCTCTACTATGTGCCTTTAGGCAAAGAGAATAAGAATTCGAAGAAATTGAAATAGATTGAAGACCTTTCTTTGAAGGCAGCCGTGTTGAAGGATTTTTAAGACTTTACCTCAATCTCGGTGTTAAAGACGGGATGGGGAGAAAGGATTGAACATGCCTGACGAAAAAACCAAAAAAGTGACCATTCCCTCTCTTCAGGCCAAGAAAGATAGGAATGAAAAAATTGTGGCCATCACTGCTTATGATTTTCCCGTGGCAAAGATTGTGGATGCCAGCGGTATCGACTTGATTCTGGTGGGGGATTCGCTGGGGATGGTGGTTTTAGGTTATGAAAACACCATTCCTGTGACCATGGAAGAGATGATTCACCACACTAAACCAGTCGTGCGTGCGGCAAAGAAAGCTTTGGTTGTGGGGGATATGCCTTATTTTTCTTTCCACTTATCTAATGAAGAGTCGGTTTATAATGCCTCTCTGTTCTTGAAAGAAGCCGGGGCTCATGCTGTTAAAATCGAGGGGGCCTCCAAGAAAAGGCTCAAGTTGATCGAAGCTCTCATCGAGGCTGAGATTCCGGTCATGGGACATGTCGGATTGACTCCTCAGTCCATCCATCATTTCGGGAAGTTTAAGGTTAAGGGGAAAGAAGTCGATGAGGCCGAAAAGATCATTCAGGATGCCTTGAACCTTGAAAATGCCGGCGTCTTTTCCGTGGTTCTGGAGTGCATACCCATGGAGCTGGCCAGAATCATCACAGAAAAGCTGACAGTCCCCACAATAGGGATTGGAGCGGGCCCTTATTGCGATGGTCAGATTCTTGTTTTTCATGATTTAGTGGGTTATTCAAACGGTTATCTGCCTAAGTTTGTTAAAAAGTATGCGGATATTCATGACCTCATCAACCGGGCTGTCCAGGGATACATGGAGGATGTCAAAAAAGGTAAGTTTCCTGATGACGACCACTCATATCATCTCAAACCAGAGCTGCTTCAAAAGATCATTGAAAAAGACACCGGAACTTCTGTAAAGAAAAAAAAGAGATGAAAGTCTGAAGAGACAAGAGAAGGATAGGCAGAGAAGACCTTAAACATTCCAGGCCGATGAGAATAATCACAAAAGCCAGAGAAATGCATGATGCTGTGGAGGAAGAGAAGTCTCGTGGCAAGAGCATTGGGTTTGTTCCCACCATGGGATTTCTGCATGAAGGACATCTGAGTCTGGTGAGAGAATCCGTGCAGAAGGCAGATGTGACTGTTGTCAGTATTTACGTCAACCCGGCTCAGTTCGGTCCGAAAGAGGACTTGAAAGAGTACCCTCGAGATATCAACCGCGATACTGAGATATTAGAGGCTGAAGGAGTGGATTATGTATTTTCTCCGGGTAATGAGGAGATCTATCCAGTGGGATACAAAACTTATGTCGAGGTTCATGATTTGCAGGATACGCTCTGTGGCCATTCTCGTCCCGGTCATTTCCGGGGTGTTTGCACGGTCGTGCTGAAGCTCTTCAATATTATTGGACCGGATATCGCTTATTTTGGCCAGAAAGATGCTCAGCAGGCGATTATACTCAAGAGAATGGTCCAGGACCTCAATCTTGGAGTGAAGATTGAAGTCTTGCCCATAGTGAGGGAGAAGGAAGGCATGGCACTCAGTTCCCGTAACACCTACTTGGATCAAGAAGAGAGAAAAGCGGCTCGAGTCCTATCTGAGAGCCTGGAAGAGGCTCGGGAGATGGTTAAGAATGGAGTGCAGGATTCAGGTCAGATCATCAGCCGGATGAAAGATAGGATCTCTCAAGAGCCCCGAGCGAAGATAGATTATGTGGAGATCGTGGACATGGAGAACCTGAATCCTGTGGCAAAAATAGAGAAAGAGGCTCTGGCTGCTCTGGCTGTTTTCATCGGAAAGGTCAGGCTGATTGATAACACGATTCTCAAGTTGAAGGAGTAATTCACGATGAAGAGAATTATGCTCAAAGCAAAGATTCAGAAACTCACGGTCACAGAAACCAATCTGGAGTACGAAGGAAGTCTCACGCTGGATGAAGATTTGATGAAGACCGCGGATATGAAGCCTTTTGAACAGGTGCATGTCTACAATATTTCCAATGGGGAAAGGTTTTCTACCTACTTGATCAAAGGAGCCAGAGATTCAGGTGTGGTCGGTGTCAATGGAGCTGCTGTTCATAAAGCAAAAAAAGGAGATAAACTGATCGTGGCATCCTATGTGATATTAGAAGAAGAAGAGATTGATTATTTTATGCCGAAAGTCCTGATTGTGGGCGAGGATAATAAGGTCAAGAAAATAAAATAGATTAAAAAAGGGGACAGGCCCCTTTTTTCTGCTTTTTTTAAGTTTCTTATTTCAACGCCCAGTCTTTGAGAGCTTCGTACTCCACTTCGCCGCAGATGACGTCGTTAGTCTCTGTGTCAAAAAAAGTGGGTGTCCGGAGCTGACCTCCGCATTTGGGCGCGATAACGTCTTTGAAAGAACGCATAAGGTCTGCGTTTTCCTCATTGTGCCAGATTTCGAGCTTTTCTAGTTCGACTCCTTCTTTTTCAATCAACCTGTCCACCAGGGGCATCATATTCCTACAGTGGGGGCATTCTCTTGCCCAGAACATTATCTTTTTTTTCATTCTATTTTCTCCTTACAAAGAGCCCACACCAGCACTCTCCCTTCTCTCTGTAGGTGTTGTGAGCGAGGAAGTTGCAGGGGCAGACAAGTTTTAAATCCTGTTCAAAATCTTTGGTTATTAGTCTACAAGGGCAATACTTGAGACCATGATTTTTTTCGTTATTAAATATTCCTTCCAGGAGCATGTTGACTTTTTCCCTGTCGGGATTCACCTCAAACTCGTTTTTTTCTGTGAATTTTTCGATCGCTTCCCGGAATTCGGCTTTTTCGAAGTCGGCCTTCTCTGTTTTGGGGGTTGAGCATATTATCTCGGCTTCAGCGGAGGAGATTTCAACGTAAGCGTTTTTTACCTGACAGGTGGGACATATCTCTGGGGGGTTGACTCCGTAGTGGATGTCATTGCAAACAAAACACCGCCAAAGTTTTTTCATTTCACTACTTCACTCGTTTATTTACAACCAGTTAAAAGGAACCAATGGGATTATCCCATTTTTGCCATTTCCTGTTCCATCTCGGACTTTCTTGTGCAGTAATAGCCATTTTTCAGGCTCATTTGCATGTAGACAGGACATTTGGCGCAGATGCATCCCTTTTCCTCAGTAATGATTTTGCTTTGCCCGACCAGAGGATGGCAGTAGCCGAGCTCAGTTTCTTCAGGCACATAGGTTGGGCAGGATTTGCAGATGCACATGGTCTTGACTATGGAGAACTTCTCTTCAAACTCGGCAATCTGGGCATCTGCCTCTTCTGAGGTCATGCCTTTTTTCTCAATCAACAGCTTCTTTATAACATCTTTCTGGCTCACCTTTTCTTTTGTGGGTTGAGTGGCAGTCGGCTCTTCAACTGGAGCTTCTCCTTTTTTACAGGAAGTCAGCCCAAAGTGGGTCATCATGAGTCCTAGAAGGCCGCATCCACTCTTTCCGAAGAAATCTCTTCTATTCATGAATCCCTCCTTCTTCGCGTTAAAATCTATTTAATACGGGAAAATCTTCTGTATGTCAAATGATTGGAGTCTGATCTATAGCGCCTCCTGTCATTACAATTTTGGGGATTCTTCCGAGTCGGGTTTCCATTTTCCGTTTCTTCGAGAGAAGATAAAATACAATAAAAGGAGTTATGAGAATAGAATCAGGGCTAGACATTAGACATTTTGAAATTGGTGTCAGGCTTATTCAGTATTTTAAGATTCTGGGCTTCATCGCAAACTTCCGGGAATTCGCTTCGATTCAATTGAGCAAAGATTCCTAATAATGTGTAATGTCGAGTCCTGATCCCTAAAGGGTTTTCAAGTAGGCGATAAGGTCGGCTGTTTCCTGTTCGGAGAGAGAAGGAAAAGCTGGCATGGCCCGAAAAGGCTTTTTGAGCTGGAGCAAGATATTCTCGACAGTGGCGGGGCGCATGCTGAAAGGCAAGGCATCTCGTTTCAGTAAATTTTTTAGACCCGGACCGTGCCTGGATTCTTCTCTATCCGCATAGTGGCAGGAAGCGCATTGGCTTTTGAAAAGTGTCCTCCCATTCTCAATTATCCCTGGAGAGGAAGGGAGGCGAGATGGGGATGGCTGTGTGGCCTTCTGTGGCTCGATAGACGTTCTCAACAAGAAATAGGCCGCTGAAGTGCTGAAGACAACAAAACATAAGGCGAACACAATTAAACCCATGACAGGTGCGAACTTGAGGAACTGCTTGAAGAAGCGAATGATACTTATCTTCAACAGGAAAACGATCAATAAGGCCAAGGCCAGTACTCCATGGAAGACAGCTCTTGTGGAGATGCTGTCTCCTGTCATCACCCAGTATCTCATGCCGAGAAAGCTGTTGACTAAGAGAAGTAATGCGAAAACAATGCCAGAGGTTTTATGCAGCTTTCTCAAAGATTCCGGACTTGATTTTCGTTTTGTTCTCCCCATAAGAGTAAGCATGCTGATGAGAGAGACCAAGCCGGCTGTGAAAATAGCCACGGCGATGATGGATTTAGCCATGAATAGAGACATGAGTTTCTCTTTCTTATTAATCCAGACGGTAGTTGGGAGCCTCTTTGGTGATAATCACATCATGAACGTGACTTTCTCTGACTCCTGCGGCTGAAATTTTTATGAATTTTGCTTTTTTCTGGAGCTTTTCAATAGTTTTACACCCAGCGTACCCCATTCCTGCTTTGAGTCCTTCGACCATCATTTGAATAATATGGGACACACTCCCTTTATATGGAACCCGACCCTCTATTCCTTCAGGAGCAATCTTATCTTCGCTTGTGAGAGTGTCCTGGAAATATCGATCCCGGCTGCCCTGTTTCATGGCTTCAATCGAGCCCATGCCTCGATAAGTCTTGTAAGAACGGCCTTGATAGATAATCACTTCGCCCGGAGATTCTTCCGTTCCGGCGAGGACATTGCCGAGCATGACGGAACTGGCCCCGGCTACGATGGCTTTGGTGATGTCTCCAGAGTACTTTATACCTCCGTCTGCGATTAGAGGAATTCCCTCTGATTGTGTGACTTTGAACACATCTGAGATGGCTGTGATTTGAGGGATTCCAGCGCCGGTGACCACGCGTGTCGTGCAGATAGAACCCGGTCCGACGCCTACCTTCACGGCATCTATTCCAAGCTCGACGAGTTCCTTGGCTGCCTCTGTTGTTCCGATGTTTCCGGTTATGAGCTCTTGTTTGGGGAATTCCTTTTTTAGCATCTTAACTGTGTCCAGTACTCTTTGGGAATGGCCGTGAGCGGTGTCGATGACCAGGACATCGAGCTTGGCTTCAATTAATGCTTTCACTCTATCCAGAGTTTCTTCTCCTACTCCGATGGCGGCTCCAACCATTAAGCGTCCGAAATCGTCTTTGGATGCTCGGGGATACTGGATCCTCTTGAGGACATCCTTGTAGGTGATCAATCCTTTTAGGCAGTGATTCTCATCCACCATCAAGATTTTTTCAATCTTGTGCTTGTGGAAGAGCTTTTCCGCTTCTTCAAGGGATGTTCCCAACGGCACGGTGACTAAATCCTTGGTCATGATTTTTTCTATTGTCAAGTTGAGGCGCGTTTCGAATCGAATATCCCGGCTGGTGAGAATCCCCACCAATTTATTTTTTTCATCCGTGATCGGAAGCCCTGAGATTTTGTACCTTTCCATCACTTCCCGAGCTTCGTAGATTTTATTGTTGGGCCTCATCGTGATCGGATCGACGATCATCCCGCTTTCATGGCGCTTGACTTTGTCCACTTCTTCGGCCTGTTTATCTAAGGGCATGTTCCGGTGGATGATTCCGATGCCACCCTGTTGAGCCAGGGCAATAGCCATTTTTGATTCTGTGACAGTATCCATGGCTGAGCTAACGAGGGGGATACTGAGGCCGATATTCCGGCTGAATTGTGTCGAAACATCCGCTTGGGCTGGGATCACATCAGATTTCGCGGGAAGAACAAGAACGTCGTCAAAAGTCAGCCCTTCTTTTATTTTTTGATCTAACATTTTATCCACCTCATCTTTTCTTTTTTTTCTTTTTTCTCTTTTTGGGGATCATGGATCTTGCCTTCTTGGCTCTTGGTGTGGCTGAACCCTGAGGACGCTGATAATAAAGAGGCTGCTCTTTTCTCTCTGGAATTTCTTCTTCCTTCACAGGCTGGAGGAGGAAAAGGTAGCGAATGGTTTCTTCCTCAATCCTGTCCATCATGGACTGGAACATATCATAGCTTTCTCTTTTGTATTCCACCAGAGGATCTCTTTGGCCGTATCCTCTCAGCCCAATCCCTTCCTTGAGATGGTCCATTGCGAGCAGGTGGTCTTTCCACTGGGAGTCTGTGAGTTGGAGCATGATGACTCTCTCGAATTCCCTCATGCGTTCGGAGCCGAGGATCTGTTCTTTTTCCGCATAGCCATCTTTCAGAGCTTGTGTGACCTTCTCTTTCAATTCATCATAGTTGATAGTATCCCAATCGATGCGAAGCTCTTCGATGTCCAAACCGAATTGGGAGGCGATCCCTTTTCTGAGACCTTCTGTATCCCATTCTTCGGGAGATTTGTCCTTGTTCGTGTGGTTTTCCATCATCCATTCGACAAGGGTTCCGATCAGCTCCTGGATGAATTCTTTCATGTCTTTGCCGTGTAGGATTTCTCTTCTTTGCTTGTAGATGGATTCCCGCTGCTTGTTCATCACATCGTCGTATTCCAGGAGATGTTTCCGGATGGAAAAGTTATGGCCTTCCACCTGTTTTTGGGCTCTTTCGATGGCTTTGCTCACTATGCCGTGCTCGATTGGGATTCCTTCGGCCATGCCGATTCTCGCCATTATGCCTGAAATTCGGTCGCTTCCGAATATCCGCATCAAGTCGTCTTCTAAAGAGAGATAGAACCGCGAAGAACCCGGGTCTCCCTGCCTTCCCGCTCTCCCGCGGAGCTGATTATCGATCCTTCTGGCTTCGTGTCGTTCCGTACCGATAATATGGAGTCCGTTTTGATCTATGACTTTTTTATTCTCAATCTGTGTGATGTTTTCTGCATCCGCTAAAGCTCGTTCCCAATCTTCTTGAGAGGCTTTAGTGGTGTCGATTCCCTTTTTCCTGAGCTGTTCTGTAGCCAAGAATTCTGGATTTCCTCCCAACAGGATATCCACGCCCCGGCCAGCCATATTTGTGGCGATGGTGACGGAACCCACCCTTCCGGCCTGGGCAATTATATTGGCTTCCATTTCGTGGTATTTAGCGTTGAGGACCACATGCTTTATGCCTTTTTTTCTCAAGAGCGAGCTCAGATGTTCAGAGTTTTCGATGGAAATCGTACCGACCAGGACTGGCCGTCCCTTCTCGTTGCTTTCAGTGATTTCTTCAACGACAGCATTCCACTTTTCTTTTTGTGTTCTGTATATCACATCGTGGTGTTCATAGCGGACAAGGGTTTTATTGGTGGGGACTTCCACAACGTCCAGTTTATATATGGATTGAAATTCAGTGGCTTCAGTGACGGCTGTTCCTGTCATTCCCGCCAGCTTGTCATACATTCTGAAATAATTCTGGAAGGTGACTGATGCTAGGGTTTGATACTCTTCTTCAATCCGGACTTTTTCCTTTGCTTCCAGAGCCTGGTGCAGGCCGTCGCTGTAGCGTCGTCCGGGCATGAGGCGGCCTGTGAATTCATCCACGATGACTACCTTGCCTTCTTTGACCATGTAGTCCACATCTTTTTTGAACAGATTATGAGCTTTAAGAGATTGATTGATGTGATGGACAAGGTCCATATGGGCCAGGTCATAAAGGTTGGGAACCTTGAGGAATTTTTCGGCCTCGCCAACGCCTTCTTCGGTCAGAGTTGTCGTTCGGGTCTTCTCATCCACTTGGTAGTGTCTTTGACTGAGACGGCGGATGAGATTGTCCACTTTGTAGTAGAGCGAAGTCGATTCTTCTGTCGGACCGGATATGATAAGAGGAGTCCGGGCTTCATCTATGAGGATGCTGTCGACTTCGTCCACGATGGCAAAGTTATGTTCTCTCTGGGCAAGGTCGGATAGGCGAAATTTCATGTTATCCCGCAGGTAGTCGAAACCGAATTCGTTATTCGTGCCGTAGGTGATATCTTTGCGGTAGGCCTCAAATCTTTCCGCGTCTCCCATGTCATGCTGAATCGTCCCGACTTCAAGACCGAGAAAATTGTAGATAGGCCCCATCCACTCTGTATCTCTTTTAGCCAGATAATCATTCACGGTAACGATATGAACTCCTTTGCCATCAAGAGCGTTCAAATAAGCGGGGAGAGTGGCGACCAGGGTCTTTCCTTCCCCGGTTTTCATTTCTGCGATTTTCCCCTGATGGAGGACAACGCCGCCTATGAGCTGGACGTCAAAGTGACGCATATGGATGGTCCGTTTCCCCGCTTCTCGAACAACAGCAAAGGTTTCTATGAGGATATCATCCAGTGATGCTCCCTGGCTGATTTTTTCTTTGAATTCTGCCGTTTTGGCGCGAAGCTGGTCGTTGCTGAGTTTCTGAATTTGAGACTCAAGCTCATTTATGGCTGAGGCATAGGGCTGGAGTCTTTTCAGATCTCTCTCGTTTTTCGTACCGAAAATTTTTTGAACTAGCCATTTAAACATTTGAATAATTTGTAGCAGAAAGCCTGAGCCTTGTCAATTTAGCTCAAAGAGGGGGACGAAAAGAAGAAAAAAGGAACAGGCTGGAATTACCAATAAATCGGTTTTAAAACAAAGAATTCATCTTTCGTCTGGTTGACAGCAAAAATAATATACTGTAGGTTGAATAGACTCAGGAATCGAATAAGGATATTTATGTTGAGGATGTCGGTAAGAGTGCGAAAGATTCTGCTTATACTCCTTGTGTTTTTGTTTTTTCTTCTCATTTATCAATTCTTTGTGAAAAAAGATATGACAGATTTTGGAGTCTGTTACAAGGCTGGGAAAAGGATCGTGAATGGCGAGATGCTCTACCAAGTTTCAGATGGTCATCTTCAGTTTAAGTATTTTCCTGCATCGGCTGTGATTTTTTCTGTGTTGACTCTGTTCCCGTTTGAAATGGCGAAGATGTTGTGGTATTTCCTCGAGCTTACTCTTTTGTTCCTCTGTTTGACTATTGCTTATGATCTCCTCCCAGAAAAGCATAAGAAAAAGGGATCTATGGTGGCTCTGACTTTTTTGGTCTTGTTGAAATTCGTCGGCCGGGAGATGGAACTTGGACAGATCAATATTTTGATGGCCTTTCTTCTGATAATGATGGTCAAAGCTCTGGTTGAGAGTAAGGAGTGGCAGGCGGGCTTACTCTGGGGTTTTTCATTGATTTTCAAGCCTTATGCCTTAGTGTTTCTCCCTTACTTTATCCTCAAGAAAAAAATTAAAGCGGTGGCCTCAGGAATTGGAATTCTTGCGATGGGTTTAGTTCTCACCGTCTTTTTCTATGGTTTCAGGCAGAGTTTTTTTGTTTTGAAAGAGTGGCAGCGAACATTATCCCTTTCCACGCCTTCATTACTTGACCATTATGACAACAGTTCGGTATTTGCCTTTTTCTTGAAAAATCTTCCAGCTGATAAAAATGAATTGGCATGGATATTAAGCCTCTGTACAGCTATACTTCTTGGTATTTTTCTGTTGTGGATTATGTATTCGGGGAAGAAATTAAGAGTGACACAACCAGAGGTCCTAGAGTCTTCGTTTTTATTCATAATGATTCCGTTTTTTTCTCCTCTCTCTTGGTACTACAATTATCTTTACGCCATCCCGGCTGTGGTTTTTCTCATGAACTGGATGGATAAATTTCCACCGGCCATGAAATACATTTTAATCGCCAATTTTATTTGTATAGGAGCCAGCCTGAGAGAAGTTTTGGGCAAGGGTGTATTTCGTTTTTATACTCAGCATTCTTTAGTCGTCATCAGTTTTTTGATCCTTCTTTTTTATCTTTTTTATTTGAGGATCAAGATGGAGTCAGGGCAGGTTGAAGCAAAACCCTGAAAATTTTGAAATAATATGCGCATTTAAGCCAGTAATTCATTATTTCTTTGCTAGAGTCTCTTCGATTCAGTGTGAGCAAGCGGTTAGATAACATTCAGGGATGTATTTACTCCAGTCAGATTTTTCACGCCATTCCCTCATCAACCTTCTCGACCCTGTGGAACTCCGCTTAGAATATTAAAGGTTTCTGAAATCAATGAGGCCTCGAAGACTTCCTCTGAGCTATACAGACTATTGAAATGATCAAAATCTGAATCCGGGGGGATTGATTTTTTTCTCTGATTTCATTATCATTTTCAGTAGAAGTATTGAGAATCATTCTCAATTAGTGATTAAAGGATACAGAATATGTCTGAACTGATCAGCTTGATCCAAGCTCCTCCTGATACACCATTGAAGATCGTGGATATACACGGCGGACATGGTATCCGCCGAAGACTGATGGCGATGGGTTTTCATAAGGATGATACTGTTGAACTGGATTCACGTGCCATTCTTCGGGGGCCAGTCCTGGTGAAGAATCTAACTTCAGATACATCGGTCGCTCTGGGTAGGGGAGTTGCTCAAAAAATTATGGTCGAAATAATTGAATAAAGAAAATAACGATCCCGATGTCGTATTCATCGGACAGCCGAATTGCGGAAAAAGTACTCTCTTTAACGCCATCGCTGGGCTGAAAGCGGACACGTCCAATTTTCCAGGCACATCCATTGAACATACCCACAGCAAGGTCAATGTTGAAGGATATATTTTAAACATAATCGATTTACCAGGGTCCTATTCTCTGAATCCTTCTGACCCTTCTGAAAAAGTCGCTCTTGCTCATTTATTCCATGAGAAGCCGAGCTTGGTCATTAATGTAATTGACGCTTCCATTCTTGGCAGGAGTCTTGAACTCACTCTGGAGCTTATTGAATTGGGATACCCAATGGTTATCGCGCTGAACATGGTTGATCTTGCAGAAAAAAAGGGAATTAAAATTGATGTAAGGAAACTCGAGAAGATTCTTGGCGTCCCTGTGATTCCGACCATAGCCACTCATGGTCGAGGGATCAAGGAACTTTTGGATGCTGTCCTTCAAGGCTTGGAGGAAGGATTAACTGTATCCCCAATCGAATGGTCCAGAGATGTGGAGCAAAAAATTGAGGAGCTGATTCATCTCCTTCCAAAAGATTTCCCTTTTGTTTCGAACAAGAGATTCACAGCCATCCATATGATCGAGGCTAATAAGCTTTTTTTTGATAAGGTGCTCAAAGATATCAATCCACCTTTAAAAAAAGCCCTGGATCGAGTGAGACGTGACCTTGAGACTATGCACAACGCCCCAGCTTACGAAGTCATCTCGGCCGAAAGGCATCATCTCGCCCTCAAGATTTTTGAAGAATGCAGCCAAGTACTCAGAGGAAAAAGAGTCAGATTTGAAGAAAAAATCGATGATATCATCATGCATCCTTTCTTTGGCTACATCATTCTTCTGGCTGTTTTTTGCGGCTTTTTCTTTGTCATTTTCGAGGTTGGAAATCCCTTAGAAACGCTTCTTCTTGATCCTTTGACCAACTTGAGACATTCCCTTTCGCTGAGCCTCGGAACAGGTGTGTTGTATTATTTGATTGATGGTTTGCTTGCAGGTATAGGAGGAGGCGCAGCCATTGTTCTTCCGTATTTCCTTCCTTTAATTTTTCTGATGTCTTTTTTGGAAGATGTGGGCTATCTCGCTCGAGCAGGCTTTTTAATGGATACTTTTATGCACAAGATCGGACTCCACGGAAAATCCATATCCCCTTTTATCCTGGGTTTTGGCTGCAATGTCCCAGCTATAGTATCTACCCGAGCTCTGGAATCCCGCAGGGACCGGGTTATTACATCTCTGCTCATTCCCTTTATTCCCTGTTCAGCGCGGACAACGATCATCCTGGCCTTAGTTGCTTTTTACCTGGGTCCGTTGTGGGCTTTTGGATTTTATGTGTTCAATATTCTCCTGGTGGCCGTGCTCGGCCGGATAATAACACTCTTTTACCGGACTCCTTCGCCCGGATTGATCCTTGAAATCCCATCTTTGAAGATACCCTCGATAAAAAACATGATGAAGAAAACATTTTTCCAGATGAAATCCTTCATCAAGTTTGCCTGGCCTATACTGATCGCAGGTAGTATTGTATTGGGATTTCTTCAATACTTGCATTTTGACAGGTTCATCAATTTGATGCTTTCCCCTCTGGTGGAAAAGGGCCTTGGCCTGCCCCGGGACTTGGGAGTCACTCTCGTGTTTGGGTTCTTGAGGAAAGAGCTTTCTTTAGTAATGATGCTCCAGGCGCTCGATGTCAACTATAGGGACTTACTGACAGTCATTTCCAAAGAACAGCTCATCGTTTTCACTGTGTTTATCAACTTTTTCATCCCCTGTCTTTCAACAGTGGCTCTTCTCTGGAAAGAGATAGGGAAGAGAGTGGCGCTTCTTTCGATGGTATTGAATACGGGGGTTGCAATAATCCTCAGCTTTATCGCTCGAATGATTCTTGGGAAATAACCTGGAATCTATCCTTTCCCTTCAAGGATAACCGCTGCAACAGCGTAATCTTTCAGGTGAGAGATGGAGACGTGGGATTTCTCTATGTGAAATCTTTCTTTATTCTTGATTTTTAACTCGGGTTTTCCAGAAGAGAGATTATAGAGCTCAACATCGGTCCAGCTTATCCTTCTTCCTAAGGCTTTGAAGAAGGCTTCTTTGGCAGCAAACCGGGCGGCCAAATGCTGGTACCTATTTTTTTTCTTCAGGCAGTAATCGATCTCGTCAGAGGTGAAGATCTTCTCCAGGAAACGGGGTGTTTTTTCTGCTATTTTTTCAACACGCTCCACTTCGATGATGTCGATGCCTGTTCCGAGTATCATATCCCTATCTCCTTCATGCTTTGACTCAACTGCAAAATATTGGGCCAGTTGAGAATCTTCTGATATATACCTAAATTGTCTTATATTAACTTATATTTACTTTAATTATCTTTTATGCCTTCTTATCTTAAATTTCTCTCAGAAATGGATATCATTCTGTCCTTAGCTTGTCAACAAGGCCTTGAGCCACTTTCTTCCCTACAATCTTGGCCAATTCTTCGATCGAGGCTTTTTTTATCTCCTCTACACTTTTGTATTTTATCAACAGGGCTGCTTTTTTCTTTGGCCCTATCCCTTCAATCCCATCCAGCCGGGATTCGAAGCTTTTCTTTTTCCTCCTCAAACGGTGGAAAGAAAGAGCAAAGCGGTGAGATTCGTCCCTTATATTCTGAAAGAGTTTGAGGACAGAGGAAGTCTTTTCTAGCCGTATCCCATTCTTCCTAGATGGTGTGAAAATGATTTCTTCTTTTTTTGCCAATGAGACAACAGGAAGATGGCTTAATCCCAATTCTTCAAGAACTGCCTTGGCTGCATTCAGTTGGCCTTTTCCTCCGTCCACAAGGATTAAATCCGGGAAGGCCTTCTTCTCCTGGAGGAGTCTCGTGTACCTTCTTTTGATGACCTCCTGAATGCTGGCCACATCGTTCGGGCCCTCCACACTCTTGATTTTGTATTTTCGGTAATCATTTTTTTGGGGGAGTCCGTTCTCAAATACAACAACAGAGCCCACAGATTCATCTCCTCCTGTGTTAGAGATATCGTATCCCTCGATACGAACAGGAAGGGTTTTGAGTTCGATGATTTTTCTCATTTCTTCAAGAGGAGAGAGGTCCTCGGATTTTTTTCGCATCAGAATTTCGGCATTTGTATTGGCCAAGCTGACCAGTTTCTTGTTTTTTCCTCTAATCGGGGTGAGGATTTCAACTTTTTTTTGCTTTTTTTTCAAGAGCATTTTTGAGAGTTTTTCTTTTCTGTCTGGCGCAAAAGGAAGAAGTATCTTATCTGGGATATTCTTTCTTTTCTCATAAAAGTCCCACAAGCAAGCGGAAAGGATTTTTGTGTTTGAAACCTCTTCTTTCTCCTGAACGGTGAGCTCTTCAGATTCGATGACTTTACCTCTTCTCATCATGAAGACATAGACTGCGATGTTTTCGTTTTCCCGTGCGAAACCGAATATATCAATATCTTCCATCTGGACGGATATGAGCTTCGGTCTCTCTTTTATATCTTCGATAGTATGAATGAGGTCTCGCCAGTGGGCCGCCTGTTCGAATTCCTTTCTTGAAGCTGATTCGCGCATTTTAAGCTTCAAAATGCTCAACAGCTTTTCCGTTTTCCCATCCAGGAAGAGAAGTGCGTTCTCCACGCTCTCCCTGTAATCCGATTCGGAGATGTATTTAACGCATGGAGCGGAGCAGAGTTTGAGGTCATATTCGAGACAAGGCCTTTTCCTTTTTCCTGGAACAGCTTCCTCACAGGTTCGGATACCGAAGTATTTGGCGATAAGGTGGCTCGTTTGTCTCGCTTGCTGAGCCGGGCTGTACGGTCCATAATATTTGGCTCCGTCTTCCTCCACTCTTCTTGTTAATATGAGCGCTGGAAACTTTTTTCGGAGCGTCATTTTCAGGAACGGAAAGCTTTTATCGTCCTTGAGCCTCAGGTTATACTTGGGTTGGTAGGTGCGGATAAAATTATTCTCGAGGAAGGCGGCTTCTTTCGTGGAACCAGTCAGGATAAAATCGACATCCCATGTTTCAGAGAGGATATTTTTGGTTTTTACATCTGAGGTCTGCTGGAAGTAAGATTTCACTCTATCCCGTAAAGAGCGGGCCTTCCCGATATAAATCACCTCTCCCGTTCGAGTCTTAAAAAAGTATATGCCAGCTTTTTGCGGCAGAGTCAGCACTTTTTTTCTCAAACGGCTCGTCATAGTATCTTTCTGTCGGAATAGAAATTTAAAACTCGCTCAGGCGACTAATTCCAGCTCCCTTTTTTTCAATTTATTGAGCTCATCCCTGAATTTGGCGGCTTTTTCAAACTCCAGGTTTCTAGCTGCCTCCTTCATCAATTTTTCCAGTTTTTCCATCCTTTCTTTTCTCTTTTGAGGTGAAAGATAGATGTCTTTCTCCTCTGAGATCCGTGAATAATCAAAATAATCCCTCTCGTATATGCTGGTCAAGACCTCATCTATCCTTTTTTTAATGGATTTAGGAGTAATGTTGTTCTTCGTGTTGAATTCCTGTTGGATCTTTCTCCTCCTGTTTGTCTCAGTAATTGCTTTGTTCATAGAGTCTGTCATGTTGTCTGCATAGAGAATGGTTCTCCCTTCAACGTTCCTTGCTGCACGCCCGAAAGTCTGAATCAGAGAGCTTGCTGAGCGGAGAAATCCTTCTTTGTCTGCATCCAGGATCGCCACAAGCGAGACTTCAGGCAGGTCAAGCCCTTCTCTGAGGAGGTTGATGCCGATGAGCGCATCGAATTTTCCCTTTCTCAGGTCTCTGAGTATGTTCACGCGTTCAAGCGTGTCAATCTCAGAATGAAGATAGCGAACGCGGAGACCGAGCTCATGGTAATGCCGAGTCAAGCTTTCTGCCATTTTTTTAGTCAATGTCGTGACCAGGATTCGCTCGTTCTTCTTCGCTCTTGTTTCGATTTCAGCCATTAAATCATCGATTTGACCTTTAACCGGACGGACTTCTATCTCAGGGTCTATAAGACCCGTCGGCCGGATGATCTGCTCGACGACTTTATTCATCGTCTTTTTCAGTTCATAGGGACCGGGAGTGGCCGACACATACAGGACTTGATTGACCCGGCTCTCGTATTCTTCGAAATTGAGAGGCCGGTTGTCCAGGGCTGAGGGCAGGCGGAATCCATGTTCAATAAGAGTCTGCTTTCGTGAGCGATCTCCGAAGTACATCCCTCCGATTTGAGGGATAGTGACGTGGGATTCATCGATTATAGTCAGAAAGTCAGGAGGAAAATAATCGAGGAGAGTGTAGGGCGGCTCTCCGGGTTTTCTCAAGGAGAGATAGAGTGAGTAGTTTTCTATTCCGGGACAGTAACCGAATTCTCTCAGCATTTCCAGGTCAAACAGTGTTCTCTCTTCGATTCGGTTGGCTTCGATGAGTTTGTCCTGTTCTTTAAAAAAAGCGATTCTCTCCTCGAGTTCCTTTTCAATGCTGCGGATCGCATAATCAAGAATATCCGGAGGAGTGGAGAAAAAGGTTCTCGGATAGATGAGGATTTTCTCGTAACTGTCCAGCGTTTTGCCTAGAAGAGGATCGATTGCGGAAATTTTAGATATTCCGCTTTCACCAAGCTCGAATCGGTAGGCAAAATCCTCATAAGAAGGAAAAACTTCGATGACGTCCCCCCGTACACGAAATGTTCCCCTTTTCAACTCCTTTTCTTCTCGTTCGTACTGTATTTCGACCAGGTTTTTGAGTATGTTCTTTCTGCTTATCTCCTGGCCTTTTTGGAGAGTGAAACTCATCGAGAAATAAGTCTTTGGAGATCCGATACCATAGATGCAGGAGACAGAAGCGATAACGATGACATCTCTGCTCTGAAAAAGAGAGTTTGTGGCGCACAGCCTGAGACGGTCTATCTCGTCGTTAATCGTGGCTTCTTTAGCGATGTAGGTATTTGTGGCCGGAATGAACGCCTCAGGCTGGTAATAATCGTAGTAGCTAACAAAATATTCCACCGCATTCTTGGGGAAGAAGTGGCGGAATTCCTGGTAGAGTTGAGCGGCTAGAGTTTTGTTGTGGGATATGATGAGGACAGGTCTTTTGGCTTTCTCGATGATGTTGGCAATGGTAAAAGTCTTGCCGGAGCCTGTGACGCCCATCAAGACCTGGTGTGTGGTCTTATTTTCCAGGCCTTCATACAGCTGCTGGATGGCTCTTGTCTGGTCGCCTCTCGGTGCAAAATCAGAAAAGAGCGTGAATTTTTTCATAGGCTTTATTATATCAGAAATGAAAAAAGTAAAACCTGAATCTGAATCATTTTATCGCCCATCCTATGATACGCGGTATTTGAGAAAAGTCATGATTCAAAAGGATATCTTTGATTGGAGGCATCACTGGCGTGCGATAAACAAGGAACACATAAAAGGATGAATGGAAACGAGTAAAAAGGCAGGAAAGAATTTAGAGGTCGCGAAACTTTAGGGAAGAATCCTCCTTGGTATCTTCTTCCTTTTCTGTCTCTTTTGGTTCCTCTCCTTCTTTCTTGGGAAACTGGAGCTCAGGTTCTTTTTCAGTGGGATAAACTGATTTGGCCATTTTATCCATGATCACGCTCCCTTTGAACCGGGCTCCATCCATGATCGAGATGGTGGGGGAGTTAATATCACCGTGCAACTGTCCTTCTTCAGAGATGAAGACTTTTCCTGAAGCATAGATGTTTCCTTTGACATTTCCTTTAATAGTGATACTGTTGACATGAATATCGGCCTTGACGTTCCCTCCCTCTCTGACGAGAACATTGTGATTTCCCAATTTTATCTTTCCCTGAAACTTTCCATCAATCACCAGGTCTTCATCCCCCGATAATTCTCCCTTCAGGAAGAGAGATGGGCCAAATCGGGCAATATTACTCGGAATGACTTCCTCTGGAGAATTGGCGTGTTCTATCTCTTTGGGCTTATGCTTTGCCATCTTTCCCTTTGGTTTTCCCCTGAATGTTAGGACTAAATTATAGTTTTGACACCGTTGTATGTCAATATTTATGCTTTAGTCATTATTAAAATAAATTATTACCGATAACTCTTAGAAATGCATTATTCCAGTCAAAAAGTCTAGGCTTTTCCTCCTTTAATCTTTTTTTATCCATCCAGGATAGACCCAGTTGAGGATCTCTTTCTTCATTTTCCTGTCGATTTCTTTGATCCTTAATCCGGTTTCAAGTTTACTGTCACTGAACTTACTCCAGGCAGTCTCCGCCGTGATGAAAGTGAGTATACTTTTCTCTGGAATGTAGAGCTTCAGGTCCATGTTAGACCCTCGATCAGGTTGAGCAAATTTAACAACCAATTTAAGACCGGCACTCGAGATATCCTGGATACTCACTCTTTCAATCAGATCTGGACTTCCTTCCGATTTAACTAATTCAGCAGGAAGTAAACATTTGAACCTTGGATGTCTTCGTCTCTCGTCAGCCATATTACCCCCTTGAAATTAATTAGAATATGAGAGAAGCCAGAGGATTCTGACCATCATCGAGAAAAAAATCAATTGGCTATACAGAGAAATCGTGTTGTGTGGGATTCTTCTGCGACCTGATTTTCTTCTGTAAGTGTTATTTGTTGTAGAAAGATGGTTGCTTCTTCCCCTCTTAATCATATATTTTCACTTCTCCTCTAAAAAATTAGTCGTTTCAAGCCAGATAAAATTGAAAAAAGAAATCTTCTTGAGTGTTTTGTGTCTGTGAAGTTCCAGGATTTTTTTATTCAAGGGAGGAATCTAAACATGATTTTCATTGGATTTGACACTAAAGTCATTGATTTATATTTTATACTCAAATAAAATGATTACCCTTTTCTTGAGCCTTGCACTTGAGATGATTGATATTCAGCTGAGATTGAGTGATTCGGATTTCATTCGAATTTACAATTTTTCTATTCCATGACAACCGGAGGAGGATCAATGGAATCAGGCAATATCCCTGTTTTAAGCGTCGATGAGGATACAATCCCTCAAGCCTATGAAAAGGCTATCAAGGAAGTATGGGAAAATGGAGTGAGCATCCGGACTGAGTATGACAATCCTGAAGACCCGCCGAGCCGGGATGCGACAGTGATCATCACTGTCCGCTATCCTTTTGGCCAGCCCCGGTTCCACCGTTCGTTTGCCGATGGCCTGGGAGGGTTGGCTGAGTATGTGATGGAAGTGGTTCATGGAGCTCATGATTACTGGGTGAAACCCGTGGATGAAATTCTGAAAGGAGTCGAGAGTAAAGATACACGCTGGACCTATACTTACCATGGACGGCTATTTGAATACAGGATCGAGGATAAGGTAGTGAATCAGATCGGTTATATGATTGACAGGCTTTCCAAGACAGGCTACACCAGACGAGCCCAGGCAATCACCTGGAATCCCAAACTTGATCCGCCGACTGATGATCCGCCCTGCCTCCAGCGGATTTGGGGCCGGCTCTGTGAGGATGAAAAAGGAGGATACATCTATAATATGAATACTCACTGGAGGAGTCGGGATCTGTTCAAGGCATGGTTTGAAAACGTCATCGCCTTGACAACCCTCATGAGAAAGATTGCAGAAGCGCTTTCGGAGAAAACGGGAAAAGACGTGCAGCTGGGCCGGTATGTGGATATCAGCGATTCACTTCATATCTACGGCTCTTATTTTAGGGAGATCGAGGGAGACCCAGAAAAGGGAATCAAGAGCTTTTTTGAAACGCTGGAAAGCCGTTCCTTCGAGGAGAGAACCTGGGACTCGGAATTCATCAAACCTCACTTCATTGATGATGGAATAGGCAAAGGATTGAAGCCGATGCTGGAGAGGGAAAAAGAAATGCCGCCGAAAGTCAGAAAAGCCATAGAAAAAGAACTCCAATCGATGGAAAAAAAAGATTATGTTGTATAAAAAAAGGGGACAGGCCCCTTTTTTTAAAAAGTTGCATGTTGTTTATGCTCAGAAAAAAGTAACTTTTTTGATGATGATATTGAAGATAAAAGAGTCATTGCGAGATAAGCGTTGTAATCTCTTAGGAAAAATGCATTTCTTTTTATGGGATTGCTTCTCTCCGATCAAAATGACCTTACAAAAGGCTTTGTTGAATTATTGAGCGAGTCTAACTGTCGCTCTTATCTCTGTTTGGCTTAGGAGGAAGGAATGAGGATATTCGAGGAGATAGCCGACGAAGTCGTGAAAGGAAATTCTGCCTCAGTTGCGGACCTCACGAACAAGGCTCTTTCACAGGATATATCCGCGGGAGAAGTCTTGAATAAGGGTTTAGTGGCAGGAATGAGCGTCGTCAGCGAAAAATTTAAAAACAATGAAATATTTATTCCTGAAGTTTTAATATCGGCCAGAGCGATGAACTCGGGTCTGGAGATTCTTAAGCCTCTCTTAGCTGAGTCCAAGGTCGAATCAAAAGGAAAAGTCATTATCGGAACCGTCAAAGGAGATTTACACGATATCGGAAAGAATATCGTCGCCATGCTGTTGCAGGGAGCGGGCTTTGATGTCGTCGACCTTGGGGCGGATGTATCCAAAGAGAAATTTGTGGAATTTGCCAAGAAAGAAAAAGCCGATATTCTCGGAATGTCAGCCCTGCTGACAACAACCATGTTGTACATGAAAGAGACAATCAACGCCCTTCAGGAGGCGGGATTAAGACAGAATATTAAAGTAATCATCGGTGGAGCTCCGGTAACAGACGCATACGCTTCTCAAATCCAGGCAGACGGCTATGCTCCGGATGCCGCTTCAGCCATAGACCTTTCGAAACAGCTGCTTAATAAATAAAGCTTTTTAAATATACAGAAACTATCTAAACATTTTGATTTTCTGATAATCTCTTCATAATCGAAATTGTTTATTCCTAGAATTGTAGTTATTGCCTGGAAAAAGGAGCGGACAGAAATCAGTGTTTAAATACGGGCAAAAGAGAACCTGGAAGTAAAATTCATTTCATTCAACTTTCCATACTTGGAAGCTTCCATAGAAAAATGTCCGAGCAGAAAAGTGGAGCGTTTCTGACACATTTGAACAAGGACTAATCTGTCCTTTCAGTGCAGGAGGGACAGAGCGAGGAATAAACAGAGTCCAAAGAGCCAATCGTGCATCAGAACGCGAGACGCGGAGGATTTCATAAAGTGCTGATTCAACTTCTTCATCAGACATGTACTCGAAGATATCGGATAGATTGAATTTGGAGATTGTCTTGGGCTGAAGAGTTTTGAGGTATTTTTCAAGGCTTTCACAGACAAGCTGCACTCTTTCGATTCGTTCCTTGAGAATGAGAAAGTTTGTGGGCTGAAGATATGGAGGAGCGACTTCCAAATGATTGTATTTTCCCCTTAAAATGTACTCGATGAAATAATTTGTGTTGATCGGAACCTCCGTGAGACCATGACGCGTCCAATTCAAGATTTCGTCTCCTATGTTTTCCAAAGTCACATACTGGAAAAAAGAGGGATCCCGCCCAAGGCGTCCCAATAGAAATTTTCCAAAAAAGATGCGGAATAATATTTGCCATCGGCGATTATTCCAGGTTTGTTCATAAAATCTTTCCTGTTCTTCGAGCGATGAGGCTCCAAGGAGCTTATTCACTGTTTTTCGAGTGTGAATGAGAGGTATGACGTATTTCCGAAAGATCTTAAAATAGTGCTCAAACTTACCGCAATGAATTATTCCTTTCTGTATAATTTCAAGGTTTTCGTCCCAGTATGCTCGAGCTCTTCGGCTCAAATGTGGTCGAATACGAGAATAAATCTGTTCCCTGTTTTCATCTGACCGAGCGCCCACAAAGCTGACGAATTCATCATATTCCAGGCGTTCGATGGCTCGTATTTTTAGTTCGACTAAGAAAATCTGGACAGGGTTCCTGTCGACCGCTATTAACGAACCAGGATTGTTCAAGAGTAACGAAAAGGTATTGTCTCCCCCGGAGGCGATCGAAACTATATTATCGTCTGGAGTTATTTCCAAAGCCTGCTTGAGTGTCTGCGGGTCTTCCCAGCATTGTGCGTAGTGGATTCTCATAGCCCGTCTCCTCCATTCTTGTTTTTTCTGCGCAATGGGACTTTTGGATTTCTGCCGATGGAATCTCCCAACCGGACATAAGTTTCAATTCCCTTTTTTGTGTTCATACACAGGTCTTCATCGAGTTCGATTCGGCCTTTCTGGAAAAGCAAGACAACCGTTGAACCTCCGAGTTCGAAGTATCCTTTCCGATGGCCTTTTTCCACATGCACATCTGGCTGAAAGTCCTGTTGGATGGAACCGACAGTTAACGCACCGATTTCAGCCATTATCGTTTGTCCGAAGTGATCTGAGTCGAAAAGCGTTAATGTGCGGTGATTCTCTGTGTAGAAAGGGATAAGATTACGCAAAGAATAAGGACCTCCGGCATGATAATTTCCGGGAATGGATATCGTTCGGTGCGGAATTCCAGAATCTGGAAAATGGAAATGGTGATAATCCGCCAAGCAGAGCCGGCTGACGACCATTGAGCCCCTTTCAAATTTCTCTGCCAGAGAATCGCTGTTGAGGAATTTACGTAGATTGAATGTGCTGCGCTTGATACGAAAAGTCGTGTTGAGTTTAACTTCTGGATAAACGAGGACTTTTCCATCGGCAGAGGCTGAGCAAACATTAGGGTTTGAGTCAATCCGACGCTTGGTAAGGTCGATTTTCCGAATAAAGAAATCATTAAAGCTCGCAAAGTCTTCAAGAGGACTTACGAGTTCGTCTAGATTCACATCGGCTTTCTGCACGAATGATTTTATTTTCCACCGGCTCCAACGCTGCTTGTGAATCCAGCCATAAACCTTAGAAAACGATTGCTTTCGGAATAGTAAGCCTGTGATCCTTTGACCCAGTCGCGTATTATAGGACCAGGAGAGGAATCCTCTGGCATAGACCTGTTCGGTCATTGATTTTCCTTTCTCTCGGTCATAATACGTTATGGAGATTTTGTTCATCATATGTTTAGCTCGTATAATGTGTATTCTCTTTGTATTTCTTTTGAATATCTACGGAGAAGTCTGTTCACACTATTGTCTTTCGCCATTAATGCGAATATCACGTTCTCGTAACCCTCATTGAGGGCTTGCTGGGTGAAATAGTATAATGCAGCTCTTCCAAGTCCGCTTTTTTTTGCCATTTCTTCGGGCGTAAGGCCAGCCGCATAAAAATTAATTCGATTGATGGACCTCCTGCTATACAGAAATTTCAGTTTGCTCATGAAATTTTCTTTTCCGTTCATGGCGCGGATCGCATCAGAAAGTTCGAGCACAGCGGCTTCAAAGCCGGCCAGATTGTTTTTCTCATCATAAACAAATACGCACATTTGAGGATTGAGTGCATAACGGCTTTTTGAAAAAAGTCGCTCGAACTCCTCAAATGAGATCGGAGTGAATCCGAGGAACTCCTTGAAGGAATTTGTCAGTGCACGGTGAAGTTTGCGCAATTCCTTACTGAATTCATGGACCTTGAAGTGTTCAAAATGATAGCCTTGGTCGATAAGCATCTGATAACGTTCCTTTCCGCGAGTGGCCATTTGTTCAAGAGCATCCCTATGGGTTATTTCGACCGAATCCCAACGCTTCTTGGGGAGAAAGCCATAGTGTTCGAAGAATTCAGGATAGTAGGGTTTATTGTAAGGCTCACCATAAAAGAGTTTCTGGTTGTATCCTTTGGTCATGAATCTATAGGAGTGCCATATGTCAAAATTAACCGGTCCCCATATACGTTTCAGCCCATGTTTATCATGAAGCCATTGAATCGCGGCACCCAAAAGCGCCGAAGCAACGACGGGGTCACTCACACACTCAAAAAATCCTAAAATGCCTACAGGTGTTTCGTCTTTTTCCTTCAAATCAGAGTTGACCATTGCAGAGATGCGTCCGACTGTTTTATTCCTGCAAGTGGCAAGAAAATGTCTATGAGCATTTCCCTTCTTCCTGTAGAAGGGATAGTCCGGAGAAAGCTGCTTATGAATCTCTCCCTTTAGAGGGGGAATCCAGTTTGCATCATCCCTATACTGGTCATAGCCGAAACGAATGAATGAATCGGTCAGTAAACGGTCAAATGTAAAATGCTTTATTGCCATCGTATTTCTCCAGTGCTGCCGTTCATGGTCATTCGAGCGCCGTCAGGGATTATTTTTGTAGCGTCTTTGACACCCACAATTGTTGGAATCCCCAGTTCACGGCCGATTATCGCAGTGTGGGAGAGAACACTTCCCCTCTCCACCACTATTCCTTTGGAGGAGATCATTAAGAATACCCAACCAGGATCAGTTGATTTCGCAACCAGGATATAATCGCCGTTCCCATCAGAGGAACGAGGGTCAAAAACCACTTTTGCCAGACCTTCAGCTCTACCAGATGAGCAGGATATCCCCTTTAATATTTTGGTCAATCCATTTTTAGACTCGTTCCCAGAAAGAGAACTCAAATAGGGGATGCCGCTAGTTTCTAGCCGCTCAGCAAGATTGCGGCGAGAGAACTCTGTGTATTCTGATTTTCTGAGTGAAGCGACAGCTTTGAGGTTTTGTGTCACTGTCGTTCCCTGCACAAATCCAAAGACCTCATCCACTGTCAAATAAAAAATATCAGAGGTTGTTTCCAGCAGGCCTTTCTCCACGAAAAGAATTGCCATGCGTCTGAACAATCGTCTGAAGATCCCAAAAAGACGCGTTCTTGCGAATCTCATATTCTCTCGATTCGCAATTGCCTTTCGAGCGTTCCTCATCACCCACCAGAAAAGCAGCCTTTTTAAAGGATTCTTCAAATGGTTTTTGACATGGGATTCCGCATCTCTTCGAACTTTTAGTTCCTTATGTTCCATTGATTCGATAGATAATCCGAGGCAGTGATAGTTTTTGAGTAGACCTATCAAGGTAATCGGCTCTTCTCGAAAAGTCGGATTTTCAAGCTTCAGTTCTTCTACACCTCGGTCTCCGAAAGTGTGCAGATGAGAATCAATTAAACTCTTGATTTCAGAGTAAGCTGGATCATTCTGAATTTTTTCCCAGATTATGTCGCTATCCTCTTCTGTGAAAAGCTGTTGATAAAGAGGTTTTTTTCGTAATTTTTCCGCAAGACGTATGAGTGACCGAACAGGTGCAACGCTTTCAATACCGCCTTCACCGCATAACAAGTTGTTGTGAAGGTTTGGGTATTCTGCTAATCCCCATTGGGTACAAAGTTTCTTTAGCCAGTCGAAGTACTTCATGGCATAGAAGTCATTATGTATAGTCAGATACCATTTATCTCTCAGTGCTCTGTCAAGCTCATCGTAAATAGCGATTAAATCGTGTTCAGTCGCGTCCGTTGTATCAATATCTTTGAACTTGGAATAACTCGTTTTGAAATAACGGAAGAATTTTTTTGCCGTCCTATCCACGGTCAAGAGCCTCCAGAGCACAAGTAGTGAAGATAAAAACCTGTTTAAAGGAGAAAGCTGGTTTTGTGGAAAGTCGATTTTTTGTGAAATCCCGATCATCTGGTCCCATGATTTCTTGTGCCTTTTAAACCCGGGGAGGTATGACAGCATTTCATACCAATTGAGGAGATTGTAATAAACGCGTCCATCCAGAAGAGCCACCATCGTCTTGAAGATGTCCTTTTTTTTACTCACTTCTTTCTTATAGAAAACGATTCCTTGTGCAGCCTTCCGGAGAGTGCTTTCATAACCAGAACGCACAAACGAGAAAGTGAGTGGAAGAGTCAGTCCTGGATAGCTTTCGATTATGTTGGAATTGTCCCATATCCGAAAAGAATCCGAAGTATCATTCCCTGTCACACCCACGATCGGGCGGGCTTGGAGGATAAACAATCTTCCTTTAGTGTTGAATGCCCATTCAATATCCTGTGGGATGCCGAAGTGTTTTTCAGCCTTTTTGGCCACAGCAACCAATCGATGAATTTGGGTGTCGGTGAGGACTTGTTCTCTTTGTATTTCATCGGGAACGGATTCTTTTTGATTCCCGCTTCCGTCTAAAGCATTGAGAACAACACGAAAATCTTTCTGTCGGACTTCTTTTGATATTTCATTTGTCGGCCACTTGATTCGGTATGTATCGGCTTCCACGCTGTTTGTGACAATCCCTTCACCCAGTCCGAATCCGGCTGAGATGATGCATTCGGGTTCTCTTTGCTCTGGGTCTTTGGTAAATATTATCCCTGAAGATTGAGATTGCACCATTGACTGGAGAATCACTGCGCTTGAGATGTTGTTGAGCTCGATCCCTCGCTGCTTCCTGTAAGCAAGAGCTCGGGAGGAGAAAGCTGAAGCCCATACTTTCCTTATGGTTCTTACTACTCCTTCTCTTTTGACGTTAAGATAAGAATCCATCTGGCCTGCAAAAGAATGCTCGGTTGAATCTTCACCTATCACAGAGGAACGCACAGAGAGAAGCACATCCTTGCCGAATATTTTGTCTATTGTCTTGAACAGGTTAATGCTGATGTATTTTGGAAATCCTGTGCTGAGAATGAGATCCTTGATGCGAAGCGATGCTTTCTCGACGTTTCTCCGGCTAGTGAAATCTATGCTATTCACTATGTCTTGGATTGCCTTTTTCTGAGCGTCCATCACTTTGTCGAACACCATGCGGGTAACCACACAATAGGGAGGGACTGGAAAACCATAGCGAAGAAGAAGGAAAAGGTTCTTGGCTTTTCCACCCACATCATTCTCTTTAACTTTCTTCAAGCTGGTTTTATGTGAGAGCAATTCTTTTCGCATAGCTCATTCTCCACTCATACGATGAGAAAGTGATCCACGATGAATGCAATCGTGACACTTAAGATGTACATCTCTCCAAAGGGCCTCAATTTTGAGGTTGTTGGATTCGGCCGAAGAACGAAACGCGTATGAGCCCCTAATGTAATCGCATACCCTGTGACCGGCATTACAGCGAATATCCAGGAGAGTGAAAATTGGTGGAGGAAATAGAGCGCAATAATAAACGTTATAGTCTGGGCGCCTCCTGCGACAAAAACCGCACCGATTCGTCCGAGTATCCGGGAATAAGTGACGTATTCATTTTCCTCTTCTTTGGAGCGGATCTTTCTGCTGATTTCCCAGGCAAAAAACATTGCCCAATACATTGCAATCAGGAGCAATAAGGAAGTCCAGTTTAGATCATTCATACTCAGGCTGTACTGGGCTGAAAACAGGATCACTATTTGTAAAAGAATAAGAGCGACGATCGGATTGTGAGTGGCGAGATTCGGAAGAAGATATCTTCGTAATATGCGAGGAATGAAAAAGTACTTGAACATGAGGAGAGAATATCCGAGCACAACCGTCGCTGCCCAAAATGCTTTTGGGACCCATAAATTGGCACCCAAGTAAAGAATGATTACAGTAACGAGGCTGAAGGAAATATCAGATTCAAGCACTTTGCCCGAGGGCAAAGGACGTTCTTTGAAGAGCTTGAGGTCGATTTCTTTGTCTTTCAACTCATCCATTAGCCTCAAAATCAGCAGTATGGCAAAGATATTCCAGATTCCGAGAAGGCTGGTATACGAAAACAGAGATAAACGGAGATTATGAATTTTTCCCAGGAAAAGAATAAAGCTGCTGTACAAGATGACGGCTGAGATCAACCTCATGCCCAGTGGATACATTTCTTTGAGGTAGATTCTCATCCTCTTGAAATAGCCATTTTGTGGCAAGCCTGTCATTTTCGCCTCCATGATTTTATGCCCAAGATTCTGGGACAATCACATCCAGGGCACGAGGGCTCACTCGAATTTTGAATTTCTTAGATTTCTCTAAAAATTCTCCATCATTGAGAAAAGATTTTGGGCTGTCGGCTTCAACAGTTAAGGAATCAGTGCGCCACATCTTGAATAACGGAGAAGATGTGTGTCTGCCTGTTAGTACCTTTATTAGAATGGAGATAATACCTGTTCGTGTTTTTGAGTTTCCTATCAGGCAGACATCGAATATTCCATCATCATCAACTGCATCGGGAGAAATGACAAAATCTTTGCCAATGAACGGTTGATTGTTAATCGTCAATGACAAAGCATCAGATGTGAAAACGCTCCCATTGCACCGAATTTTTAGTAAGTTTTGATGTTTTGACTTAAATATCGCAAGTAGAGAAGCAAGGAAATAGAGCTTGCTCGATAAGATTTTCCAAAGAATCCTTCCGGCTGTGCGTTGGCTTTTTATTGAGGTGGCGATTTTGGCAACTTCGCTTGGAAAACCTATCGCTCCAGATGTGATGTAATATTTGCTGTTCACTCTGATGAGATCAGCGCGGTGGATTCTTTGTTTGAGAATGACATCAATTGCCTTTTCAATCTTGGTGGGCAGACAATAATATGTTGCTAGATCATTAGCCGTTCCAGAAGGAATGATACCCAGAGCAATATCTGTGTTAACGATTCCATTGAGCACTTCATTGATGGTCCCGTCGCCCCCAACAGCGACAACTATATCAACATTCTCTTTGACCGCTCTGCGAGCAATGGCTGTGGCATGACCTGGATAAGCAGTCTCTACAAATTCCGCATCGCTATTGGCAAATTTATTTCTCAGTATGGATTTGATTTTGCTGTTGCCTCCGGACTTGGATTTTGGATTAAGGATGATCATTATTTTCATTGTAAATTCCTTTAAGAAGCGGCAATGTTTTGGAACTTGGCAGACCTGGGACTTATCGGCCGTTTTCCCCAATCAGTAGAAAGACAATACTGAAGGAGAATTTTGTAATATTTCTTAAAGGGTGGAGGAGTGATGCCAGTGTCTTTGAGTAAGGCTTGAGTATTAGTGGTATCAAAAAATTTTTTAATCTTTAAGTGAGGCACATATTCCTTAAGGGCTTCAAGCGTCCTCCTCTCTCTGTGGTTTAATAAACGTTTCTCTTCTTCGTACGATATCATCGGGATGAATTTAATTTGTGGTATTTTTCTTTGTTCTAATGTTTGGTTAAAGTAATCAATAGCAAGCTCGGTGATTTCAGCTGCCTTCATTGCGTTAACTTTTGTTCCGGCGAGGTGATAAGTTCTGCCGATGCTATCCTTTGATTTAAACAATATGTAGAGGATAGCATCGCTAATATAGTCAACCGGGACAACATCAAGTGGTGTATCGCTTGAGCCAGGCATGTGGCTTACGATTCCTCGATAAATGAATCGGAGAGGCGTATAGATGCCATTAAATGAAGGAGTTACGCCTGTTTTAGAATCACCAACAATAATACTGGGCCGAAAAATTGTGACAGGTAAATCATGAGAGAATTGATGGATGTACTGTTCAGCTTCAAATTTTGCCTGCTCATAAGTATTTGAAAATGTCTGTCCTGTATCCAATTCATCTTCCTTGATCAGTCCACTTTTATCCCCAGAGATGTATGAAGTGCTTATATGAGCCATTCGCTTGAATTGGCCTCCTTTCTGAGCAAGTCTTGCCAGCGCGACCACATTTTTGGTGCCGAATAAGTTCACTGTTCGAGCCTGATCCAGTGATAAGTGAAATTTAACTGAAGCAGCCGAGTGAATAATATGTGTGATTTGAGATGCCAGATTTTTGTAGACAGAGTCTGCCAGACCGAGTTGCTTCAAGGTGATATCACCTCGGATAACTTTTATTCTTGCTTTGGCTTGTTCGAGATCAACATCTGGTGGCAATGAAAAAAGGAGATCATTGATGCGATTTTCAGCTTCGGCTTCAGAATTTCCACGGATGAGTAACACAAGAGATGTCACGTTATTAGCCTGGATTATTTTTGAGATTATACTTTGTCCGACGAGGCCTGAAGCTCCTGTAAGAAAAACGATGTTTTTAACATCAGTTATATCCATTGTTTGAGTCTTCATTTTTCCCTCCTCATGGAATTTAGGGGTGAATGAGAGATAAGTTGTCATAAATTTGTTAAAAATTTGTTAAGAATTTGTTAAAAAATCCACAGTATTGCATTCAAACACCTTTAAACAGGATAAAAGGGCTCCTCAGAGCCTTGTTGAGGAACCTTGATGGTAAAAGTTCTATTCCAGGAATCCAGCAATTCCTGAAAACTGATGACACCCGTACCACCCCATCTCCTTTTCTTTATTAATATAGCTATGAACCCCGATAGAGTGGATTTTCACCTTTTCCCTTCTAAATTCTCATTTTCAGTTTGCTCAACCGAATATTTATTAGGTGACGAATAGGCTTCGCTCTTTATGCTTACAATAATGTTGTTAAAAAAATTTGATTTTGGGGCAACTTTTCTGGAAAATTCACCGTATATATAGATATAAGTATCAATTTTTGATACTAATAAAGAGAAATGGATGAGATTTTCGTTTGATGAGAAATCTGACAGATGAAAAACTGAGGCCTCCCAGATTACTGGAATGGACCCTTAAGCGATTCTTGCAGACAGACGAGGTTTACGAAAAACTGGGTGACTTTGAGGAATCCTACCGCGAATATCTTCAACAAAGGGGACGGCTTGCGGCTGCCGCCTGGTATCTTCTCCAGATTATTAAGGCGCTTCCTTCCTTTGTATCTAATTCATACTATGGGAGTATAACCATGATCAGAAATTATCTCATTGCAGCTTACAGGAATTTGACAAGGAACAAGACTTATTCACTTCTGAATGTCATGGGGCTGGCCGTCGGCATCGCGGCGTTTCTCATGATCAGCCTTTACGTCTTATTTGAATTGAGTTATGACCGCTATCACGAAAACGCCAACAGAATCTTCAAGGTCATTGCGGGCGACCAGGCTGTAACGCCACCGCCGCTCGCTCCTGCCCTAATGGATGAATTCCCAGAAGTCGAAACGGCGACACGGCTTATAAAATCATTTCAGGATTTAGTCCGCTTCAAGAATAAAACTTTTCTCGAGGACCAATGGGTGTGGGCTGATGAGCATGTTTTCGGTGTTTTTGCTTTTCCCCTGATTTCAGGGGATAAGCAGACAGCTTTGAAGGATCCAAATTCTGTGGTCTTGACCGAAAACATGGCCAAGAAATATTTTGGCAGTGAAGATCCAATGGGAAAGGTGCTTGAATGGAGCGGCTTTGATATGGAGAACGATTTTATAGTAACCGGGATTATGAAGAATATCCCGGATAATTCCCATATCAAGGCTGATTTTTTTGCTTCGTTCAAAACCATGACAAATTTTCCCTCCTATAATCCTGAAAATTTCGATTGGGGAAATTATTTTTGTCATACCTTTTTTCTCCTCAGAGAAGGCTCGGACCATCGGACTTTGCAGGATAAATATCCTGCATTTTTAGAATCGAGGACTGGCGTAAAACACGATTGGGATTTCTTTAACAAACGCCTGACCGATTTGCACTTGAAAGCAGCGGATATCATATTCCATTTCAGTTCAGTCAGCGATATACGCTACATTTACATTTTTTCTGCAGTGGCCTTTATCATCCTTCTTATTGCCGGTGTCAACTATATCAACCTGACAACAGCCCTGGCAGCCAGACGTTTTCAAGAAGTTGGCATTCGCAAGGTCGTTGGTGCGCAGCGTTTCCAACTCATCCGGCAGTTCCTTATGGAGTCACTTTTTTTAACATTTCTTGCCCTTGTGATGGCAGTTACCCTGGCCCACTTTCTGATGCCGATTTTCAATAATCTTATCCAGAGTGACCAGTCGGTTGCACTTTTTCGAGACATGAAATTACTCATGGCACTGCTTGTGACTGGTCTGTGCATGGGAATAATATCAGGAATCTATCCGGCGGTTTTCATGGCCAATTTCACCCCTTCTTGGGCTCTTAAAGGCACTTCGTCTACAAAATCCAGAAAGGTACGCTTGCGGAATATGCTTGTCATTATTCAATTTGCTATCTCCATATTTTTGATCATTAGTACTCTCGTTACTTCCAGCCAACTTCATTTCATCAGGAACAAAAAACTCGGTTTTTCAAAAGACCATATTCTCATTATTCCCCTCACGAATAGAAACATATACAAAAACCTTTTTGCCTTTAAACAGGAAATACTTAAAAATCCGGATGTAAAACGCACTTCGGTTTCGACAACGATTCCGATGAAGATAGACTGGCACAATAGTTTTTACTATCGAAATGTAGAGAATCCGGAAAACAATCATATAGTTTCCCATTATGCCAGGGTGGACTATGATTTCATCGACCTATTCGAAATGGAAATTGTCAAAGGAAGGAATTTCAGCGAAGAGATCGATCACGGTAAAAACGCCTACATTATCAACGAGACCATAGCCAGGAAAATCGGCTGGGAGGATCCAGTGGGAAAAATGTTCCATAATCAAGGGCGGACGGGAACCATCGTCGGCGTGGTCAAGGATTTTCACAACGAGAACATGCATATCCCTATTGGAGAGGTGACGTTGATCCTTGCACCCGAACAAGGAAATCTCATCTCGATCAAGATCGATTCAGAAAATGTCCCAGGGATTCTGGCTACCATCGAAAAAGTGTGGGATAAATTTTCCGGCGGATATCCCTTCGAGTATGAATTCATGGATGAAAGATATGATAACCAGTACAAATCCGAGATCCGTTTGGGAAGGGCTTTCAATTATTTTTCGGTCTTGGCTGTATTCCTCTGCTGTTTGGGGCTATTTGGTCTGGCTTCCTTTGCAGTCGAACAGGGAACGAAAGAGATCGCCATAAGAAAAGTCCTCGGAGCGTCTGTGCCGGAATTGGTCAAGATGCTTTCCTGGCAATTTTTAAAATTGGTTTTTATCGCCAATCTGATCGCCTGGCCCATCGCCTTTTACTTCATGAATTCGTGGCTTCAGAGTTTTATCTACAGAGTTGATATGAGCTGGGTGATATTTTTTATGGCTGGCATCACCGCAGTTTTCGTTGCCTTCGTGACCGTATTTACGCAGACCGCGAAGGCGGCTCTCGCCAATCCGGCTGACTCTTTGAGGTATGAGTGATGAAGTTATTATCGCGTTCTGAAGAGATAGTTTTGATAACCATCTTGAAACTCAAGGATTATGCATACGGTGTGGCTATCCGGAAAAAACTGCATGAGGAAACAGGAACCAAATGGTCATTTGGTTCCATTTACACGGCGCTTAACACGTTGACGCGAAAGAGATATGTTGAAAAGAGCAGGGGAGAGCCGACTGCAGAGCGAGGGGGAAGGCACAAATGTCTTTATGCAGTCACAATAGAAGGGAAGAAGGCCTTAAAGGAAATTAAAGAAGTCCAGGAAAGACTCTGGTCGGACCTGGAGGCTATAGCTTTAGACTAAGTATAAAAAAGATTCCATAATCCTCTTCGAAAATCAAGTGAGGATTCAATAGTGTCTCCACTTGTCAATGGGCTATAAGGCGGGAAATGAATCAATCTTGAGAGGTGCTTCCGTCACCAACTGTGGTTGATAAATCCCGCTAATCTCTGAATTTTCACGCGTATATAAATATCAATACTATATGATGTTTTGCTTTTTGATAGCCATGAAATGCGAAATTATAACTGAGATAATCGATGGCTGTTGTCCAAATCGTTTGATGGCTTACAGGCCGGCCGTGCCAATCTAACTAGTCTCGCTTTCTTTTGTACTCGACGATTCTTCTTTCCTCCCAGACACCGTTTTCAAAGACCATCATGTGATTTCTACAGGTGATCTCGTCGATCATTTCAATTTTCCAGAAAAAACCGACTTTAGAGCCGTCGGAATGATAAGCCTTGCCGATGAATACGATGTGTTTCTCCGATGACTCGAGTTCTTCCCCTTCCTGGAGGCCGTGGTTTTGACCGACCATGGTAAAAACGAATCCTCTTAAACCCGGATGAAATGAAATTTCGGATATCAGCGTGTCCCTCAGTTCTCCGTCGGTATAATGATCGCTCCTCAGGTAAAAGGAATTTTCGGCAGTGGTTCGGCTGTATCTTAAGACAGACTGAAGATCCTTTCCGGAGGCGCTTTTCCGTTTATAGACCCAATCGCCTCCTGAAAGCTTCTCGAACAGAGTCTGTGCCGGAGTTGTTTTTATCAGGGTTTCTTCTGAATAGGCAGCAGCGGTAAAAACAACGAACACGGCAGTGAAGCAAATAGCGGTTTTGAAAATGAGCTTTTTCATTTGATATCCTTTCGTTCAGTGAATTGATCAATGTATCTCTTATGAAAGAATAAAACCGGCAGTGCAATATGTCGTCCATATTCGTAAACCTGGACGTGGTTGGTGGGACATCTTGCTTGATTCCCCTGATCACCCGCAGAGCCGCTGGGAAAATAAATCGGCAATTTGGATTGATGTTTTTTTTTGATTTGTGAGTGGTCTTGGTACAGGCAGTTCATTTTACATTTTTCCCAGGAAGATGCAGAATGAGGTTTGATCTCAGGAATGACCTGGTTTTCCTGCGCTAACAAATTCATAAATAAAAAAGATAGGAATTTCCTTTTTGGGCGTGCATCAAACTTCCCTCAATTACCCAATATTACCGCCAAATTACATTCCTGAATAGGATTATCATGCCGAAATCGGCAAGGTCAACGACTCAAAATGTGACACACCAGAGCAGATCATCTTCAATCTTCATGCTTCGTGAGGCTGAAGTGCTGCAAAGCTTTTACTCATTTATTCAAAATTGTCATCCACAAGCAGAACTTTTGACTTTTTTTGAGCCAACCTTTACGTGCTTTCCCGCGTATTTTATAATAGAAATAAAGTGGTAACATTTGTGGTATTGAGAAAACCTAATCGAGGATGAATCCTCTATGGACATAATAAAAATTCTCTGTATAATCATCACTTTTCAGTTATTTTTATTATCCCTATTTTTGATCACATATAAGAAGGGAAACAAAACAAGCAATTCAATCTTGTCTGCATTTTTGTTTTTTAACGCCTTGCTTGTTTTGAATATTTTACTAAAAAATTCAGGATTTTCAGCCTACTCACGTTTTCCTCCTCTTTATTTAATCGGCGGCTCTACTTATTTTATACTGGGTCCTCTGCTCTTCTTTTATACAAAATCGCTGTGTTATCGCGACTTTAAGATTAGAATAGTCGATATTTTCTATTTTCTGCCTTTGCTTATCCTTATCGGCGGCCCTTTGATAATTCACCTGCTCGGATTGTCAAATACTTATCTGGATAGATCTAGCCAGACGGCTATTTTATTCCAAAATTGGTTTTACGCAACAATGTATATGTTGCTCTGGGGCTATATCAGTTTTACACTCCTCACACTCAAAAAATACCGAAGAGGACTAAAGGATTACTTTTCCAACACAAGAGCTATCAATCTATCATGGTTGTCCCTCATTCTTATCGCTTTCCTGCTTATGTTGCTCGTGGATGTAGCCATTCTGGTCCTGAGATTAATCAATAACTCCTCAAACACAATCACTAGGCAATTGTTCATTTTGTCTCTATTTATCAACCTTGTTTTTGCAACTGTTCTCGCCTTTAAAGGGCTCAGGCAACCGGGGGTTTTCACGGGTATCGAATCCGATTTAAAGTATGGGGCAACTCGATTACCCAAAGCCGAGACCAACAAGTACATAAAAAACCTCAAACATATCATGCGGAAAGAGAAGCCTTATCTCGATCCTTCAATTACCCTGAATGACTTGGCCGAAATGCTCTCCATCCCAGCTCGACAGTTGTCGCAGGTCATAAACGATTCATTGAATAAAAATTTTTTTGATTTGATCAGCAGTTACAGGATTGAAGAAGCCAAACAAATGTTACTCGATTCGAACCATCACCATAAGACCATATTGGAAATTCTTTATGATGTTGGATTTAATTCAAAATCTTCATTCAACAGCCTTTTCAAGAAAAAAACAAGGATGACCCCCTCAGAATTCCGCAAGAATGCTCAGCAGAGCGCAATCTAATTCAAGCTTTACTTAAAACACATCACTTTAAATGAGTCCGTATACACGCACGCGGACGATTTTATCTATCCATTTAATTATTATTTAAAAGTTAGGATACTACTCAGGAGGAAAAAGTGTGTGGACTGATGAGACTTCCGGCCTTTTTTACAATAATGTGTATCTCAATTATCGCAGCAGGATATAATATCGGGAGCTATAGTGTGGGAGAGGAAAAGAAATTACTCGACATCGACAGAGAATTTTCTCAATTATTAATGAAAAGAGGTCCAGTACAAGCCATACATAAGTATTTAAGCGACAATGCCATAATTCTTCCACTCAAAAGTCATCCTGTACACGGAAAGGCTTCAATTCTGAAACTGATAAAGAAAAATCGGCTCGCCATCAATAAAAAGAGCTTCCTCTGGGAACCAATTTTTATGGCTGTCTCCGAATCGCAGGATTTTGGTTATACTTATGGTCAATATGAGCCAATTAAAGATAATACAGCTAGACACAAGACCGGCCAGCTCAACTATTACCTGACGATTTGGCGGAAAGGATTGGATAGGAAATGGAAAATTACTTTCAATATCGGGCTCATCGATGAGGCAAATTCTCAGGAGGATTCCATAAGTGTGTTTCAAATTAAACGATTTAATAGCCTGGAGAAAGAATTGTTAACCACTGATAGTGAATTTTCAAACATGTCTCTCAAAAGAGGAAGTTTAGAAGCGTTTTACTATTTTATCGCGGATGAAGGAATCTGCTTTTCCGAAGAGGGAAGTCCTCCAACAGGAAAAGAAACATTACGGGAGCTCATGGATAAGCGCAAGGCTGAAAAAGCGTCGAGTCATGTGCAGCTTAGCTGGAAGCCTCTATTCGCCTCTGTCTCATCGGCTGGGGACCTTGGATATACGCTGGGTAAGCATACTTCGGTTCTATCTAAAACGCACGATAAAAAAGCAACAAGGACTGGATACTATCTAACCATATGGAAAAAACAACCGGATGGAACCTGGCGGTTTGTTTTTGATATGGGCAATCAGCTTCCATCTCATAAATAATAATCTGTTCACACTCTTTTAATAGACAGCCTTTTTACATTCAATTCTTCTAGATTCAATCGACCTATCCTGTCTTCGTTACCATAGGAGATGTGGCTGATCGTTTCAGGTTTTTTCCCAAACAATATCGATGCGGCGGCATCAATGGCGACAATATCCGTAGATAGGAGCAAAGTCTTCATCAACTTCAAGTCATTTGCACGTGCCCTTTGGGGCCCATTGCGTAGAGTCACCCTGTACGCGTCCATTATATTGAGATCCGGTTTTTTAAAATGACAGAAATCACTGATGCAGCGGTGCAGATCTGTATTATGATAGGCCATTCGATCCCAGACAACTCCCATCTGGTTTTTCATCGCCAGTGTGAGAACAGTGTAGGAATGATGTTTTAAAACAGGCACGTTGATGTACACATCGGATTCGAGAATCAGTTCATGAACCTTTGCTTTCTTTAATTTTTTCGCACTCGCGATACTGACTTCTTGGTAGTATTTTTCATGATTTCCGGGTGCGATCCAGGCTCCGGCGCTTCTCGCAGCCTCTGTGATTCCACTGTTTTTGTAGCAATCCGCTTCATCGTCTATAGTATGGTCAAAAACATAAATCTTTTTGGCTCCGGCTCGCTGGCAGTGTTCGACAATCCTCTTTACCAGTAAGGGATTCGTATTTGCTCCTGTATCCGGCCCCCGATTCCAGGCTATGTTTGGTTTGACCATTACGGTTTGTCCCTTTTTGACAAACCGCGATATACCTCCCATAGCCTGAATGGCTTTATCAAAAAGCACATCCGGTTCCCCATTCTTAACTTCGACTAGGTCTGGTGCTGAGCCGTGACTTTCCTGGGCAAAGAGACTCATCAGGTTTCTTGGCAAAGGGGGACTTACGGTTGCGGCTGAAAATATCAGTCCATTTTTAAGAAAATCCCTCCGACTGCATTTCTTTTGCATTTTGGTCTTTTTTACTTCATATATTTAACAAATATATTTAAATTTAACAAAAACAGATTTCAAGTTCGTTCAAATTTCTGTATCGGGATGATAGTGTTTTATGAATTATCTAACATATAAAAAAATCAACTCGATATATGGTTCATCCCTTCAACTTATATTTTATATTCAAGTCAACACTGTTCATAAAACAAGTTGATATGGATTCTCCTTTTATTTTGGTCAAGCTGATATTTTGTAGGCCATCAGAGCCTCACCGTGCCGGATGTACATGATTCCGTTGTGAATCACTGGCTGGGTCCAGTGAGGACCGGATCCTTTGGTGATCCGGAAGGAACTGACAATGACAAAATCATCGGGCGTTGGAGTGACTAGGGCCAGGTTTCCGCGCTTCTCTTCGTAACAGTAGAGCATGCCGTCGGCCGCGGTTATTGACCCTTTGCAAATCCATTCTTTTTCGTACATGGTCTTCCCAGTGTTCCAGTCCACACAGCACCAGTTGCCTATGGGATTGTCCAGCCAGTTCGAACCGTAAATATAAGATCCAACGCGAACCACCTGACCATGATGGTTATCGAGGTCTTTATTGATCCATTTCTGTTCGATTTCAGTCCCATCGTTTTTGAGTTCAAACATGATCCCCACATGGTTGTATCCGCTGGTTACAAAGAGGTGGCCGTCGTGGTACAGAGGAGTGACACAGTTGTTTTTAGGAGCCCATTCATGAAAAGTCGGTGTTTCGATATCGTGGTATCTGACCGTCCATAGAAATTTCCCGTTTTCTGCATCCACGCCGATGATGTGTTCTGTTAAAATGCCGACGATGAATTTGTTGCCACCCATTTCAACCAGGATGGGTGAAACAAAAGCCGAAGGAGTTTTGAGGCTTTTGGTCTGCCATAGCGTTTCACCCGTATATTTATCCAAAGCGACCATGGATGTCTGGCTTCCGCCGGGAGTATAGATCACTTTGTTGTCGACGATCAGAGGCGATTCCGCAATCTCCCACTGCCAGAATTCTCCCTGGAATTTTTGGAAACCCGGGACCGACCATTCAATTTTTCTCTTGTTGCTATCGATACAGACGACCTCCCCACGGCCGCTGATAAGGTAGATTCTGTGGCCTTCCACAGTCGGCGTGCATCGAGTGTCGCGGTGGGTCCGTTGGCATCCCCCTCCGTATCGAAGACGCCACAGCGTGTTCCCTTCCAGGTCGAGGACTGTCAGGTATTCGTCTCTTCCCTCGAGCCCCGCAATATAGATCGCCTCGTCTGTGACACTCACAGAGGCAAAACCCCGATCCAAATCCTCCCTCGACCAGAGCATTTCCGGTCCACTTTCAGGCCAGGATTTCAGCAATTCGGTTTCTGGAAAGACTCCATTCCGGTAGGGTCCACGGAATTGAGCGACAGTTTGTCCAAGATTCAGCTGTGATAGACCCAAAACACAAAGCAATGAAACGAGCAGTCGATTCATCGATCCTCCTTACAAGACATGTATGACTATTCTCCGAGGTTTGAAATGGGAACGGAGTATGGTGTTTTGTCATTCATGTGTATAGTTTTTTTGTATAGGTTTTTACAGAACAATTCCATTTAAGATTATAAGAGACTGGGCCATTCCAGTCGTCCAGATGCATGCATTCGGACGATTCTTTACGTTCTCAGTGTTATTATTTAACTTCTAATGTGTGAGAGGATGAGTGAGAGCCTTGAATATCCGAATGGAACAAATGAAAACAAACAGAGTTTTAGCCCGCTTCAGGAGATCAAATGAGAAATTTCGCAACCCGGCATCCTGTTTTGTTCGGTCTTTTGATTACTCTAATTTTCCTTGTGTTCGTAGTGTTCGCTATTTTTATCGGACAGCTGTTGCCAGAGGATAACGGCCGTGAAGGAGGCCAGGCTGCAGGAAGGATCGCAGGTTTCCTGGTTTTTCTTATACTTTTGAACCGTTTAGGATGGAAGAAAGATGCGGGTTTTATAAGCCCTGAGGGATTTAAGCCTTGGCTGATTGTCTTTATTCCCCTGGTCTATTCAGTTATTGTTTTTCCATTAATTTTTACAGGCGAATGGTCATTGAACTTTAGTGATCCGATCTTATCCGTCTTGACTGCATCAAATGGAATTTCAGCGGGCCTTCTCGAGGAGATTACGTTCCGAGGGCTTGTACTTTATGGTTTCATTCGTCTCTGGGGAAACAAGATGTCTGGAATGACTAAAAGTGTGGTTGCATCTTCACTGATTTTTGGTCTTCTTCATATCTCCAATATTTTATCCGGCGCTGAAGTCATGCGTGTTCTGTCTCAGATAGCTTACTCGGTTTTGGGCGGGATGGCGCTTGGCGCATTTGTGCTCTTTTGCCGCAGCATCTGGCCGGCCGCCGCTTTTCATTGTCTGAGCAATGCAGTGGTGGAGTTGAACAGAATGGACAAGAGCATTGAGCTTACATCCTTGTCAGCTGTTCTTCTGGGACTTGCTGCCCTACCTTTGGCATTGTATGGGATACTGCTTTTGCAGAAGGCTCCGAAACGAGCTGTTGTTCCAGATGTCCCTTAATTAGTAAATCGTCGATATCCGTGCATTCGGACGAAATAGTTAAAAAAAATGGTTCTCTTCCATTTTGTGTGGGTAAATGATTAGAAAACATTCAGGGATGTCCTTGCTCCAGTCAGATTTTTCACGCCATTCCCTCCTCAACCTTCTCGGCCCTGCGGAACTCCGCTTGTTTATCAAATTTCACGCCCGGATATTCCCCAGTCATACCAAGCACCGACCGATGTACTCTATCGTGCTCAAACAGTCCTCGGGCCAGACTCCGTCGGGTTCCCTTGAGGTTGAGTCTGAAAGGCTAAATCTTCCGATGTCGCTTCATCCATCCCTGAATACTCTTCTGAGTTATCTAAGTTGAGTCTTACCCACACAAAATGGAAGAGAACCAAAAAAATTTACTAAATTTTCTTGGGAAGAATAAAGTCACATCCCGGCTTAAAAGCCGTTTTCTTCAAACAATAGTATCCCCTCAACTTTATTTTTGACACAAGTATATTTGAAAAGACATTGTTTTCCGGTAGTAGGACGAAGGGTAGTGATAATTCTTTAGTGTAATTACAAAGAAGATGACTGAAAAAATTGCAGAATCTATTTTATCTTAATATATTTTTTATATGGAATTTTCTGTATCGGCAAGTATGAAATTATCCTTTCTTCATTGTTGACTTTGACATATATTTTTATAGGTAATTCCGCATTGCTATCATTTTCAATATTTATCAATTCTATACCTTCAGATAATCCATTCCTTTCAGCTAAGCCACCTTCCACTAATCCAATAATTTTTTTAGCTTTTTTAGAAGCCGAGATATTAAATCCAGGCTCAAATTCCGAGTATACTTCATCAACCAACCTGTAATTTTTATCGAGATTTTCAGGTATTTGGTCTATTAATTTTCCGTTGATTATATATCTTTCCCAATCTTTTTCTGCATCTATTCCGTTCTTTACTGCCCAATCGAAAAAAACATCTTTGTTCAATTCTCCACCATTTTTCTCTGCCATTTTTACAATTTCTCTTACAAAATCTAAAATACTTTTTTTCCCATTTGTTTTATTCCTAACTTTTTCCTCCCAACTTAAAGCGATTAAAGCACCTCTTACGTAGGATAAATTTTTATGTGTGTTGTAAAAATGGCCAATCTCTATAGCTTGTTTTACTTCTTCGTATGTGATCTCATTAACAGGATTTTTTGCTAGCCTAAGTAAGTCTCTGTTTACCAGATCTACATAATTCTCTTGTGAAAGCACTCCTATATCCAAAAGAATTTGTCTGCCACAGTATTCAGTAAATCCTTCATGAAACCATTCAAATTGGTAAAAGGAGGCCTTATCTTCCTCGTCAGGTATAATCTTTCCTTTATTTGGAAGCCAAGTATGAAACATTTCATGTGATAGTAAGCGATGAATTTTATATGGCTGTGTTTGACTATTAGCCAAGCATATAAAGGAATTTTTCAGCGCCACTCCTGCTAAAATGTCATCTCGGTGGCTTAGAGATATAAGAAAATATCCAAATGCATAATCTTTAAATAAATTTCGCTGATATAATATTAATTTTTTTAATTCCTCTGTATACGTTTTAATACGGGGGGCAAACCTGTTACTGATATATATATCGACTGAGCTTTCTTGAATCAAAAGCTTTTCATTATGGTATTTTCCACCAGCGATAAAACCCGATATATCATCTTGGGTGGATATCTGGATAAATGGATGATTACCGTTTCCAATGTTACTGAATACTTGCCATTCTTCAGGTATTTTTTTGAATTTTACTATATATTTTAACGTGTCTGAATTTCCAATCAGTTTTATCATCCATTGTGGTCCAAAAAAATGAAACTGGTCAGAATGCACGATTGGACTGTATGCGTATGATTCCGAAGATCTGGATGACCAAGAAATTGTATAGTAAATCTTTAGCGGTGCAAAAGGTTTATGATGAATAATCCTTAAGAAGGGTTTTTCCCTTACGGACGTGACACTATTTCCTCCGACTACATTGAATTCCGAAACAGCTTGATGAATGTTCGGGGTTCCGTATTTATCAATTGGCAAAGAAATTTGGGTTTCACCCTCACTATTACCATCAAACTTCATCTCAATTTCCAAATTTGTTCTATCGGTAAGTGGATTAAGTGTGATAATGTATGAAATAGTTTTAAGCACATCAGCATAAATATTATTGGATATCAATGCTATTACTACGATAAATAATAAGATTGTTCTACTTCGCATTTTATCCTCCTTTGCCATTCCTGACTTTGTAATGAATCATCTTATCCTTCTTTGAGTTTCAAAGACCTTATAATAATGGCGGCACAAAAAAATATCGTCCATATTCGTGCATTCGGACGATATTGTTCGATGAATTTAATATGCTATAAAAAGAATAAAGATCTTAAACCTTTCAGCTATTCACAGAGTAACACAAATAGGATGAGGTTAAAATGAAAAGATTTATGTCTATAGTTGTTTTAATTATTCTGTTTGTGTCATGCCGGAGTTCCGATGTTCAAACGGAATCCGAATTGCCACCCTATATGAAAATCAGGACTGCGAGAAATAAAGTCGAGGACAGCAGCAATATGACAAATAATCCGAGCCTGGAAAAGGAAGAGTTGCTCAGGATACTCCAGGAACTGGAAGAATTAACTGATAAGTTTTATACATTTTACAGAGTTCAGCAGATTGAGGTCGAATATATGAATCTGTTTAGGTGTTTAGCCCAAAGTTGCGCTGAGCATGACAATAAGAAAGATGCAGTATTCTATCTCCAGAAAGCGGTATATTGGGGGCTTAGTACCAAATCTATTGAACGGAACGAGGTGTTTAAAATACTCCGAGACCATCCAGAATTCCAGGAAATTATGAATCGAGCAAGAGCGAAGGATCAATTCTGGGACAGCGAAATTTGGCAAACGCCATTCAGGGAAAACATGACAGTGCCGGAAAAAATCGCAGGGATATCCAGATTTTGGTCCGAAGTTAAATACAATTTCTCCAATTTCGATCTGGTCCCATCTCTCGATTGGGATGCTCTCTATGTTGAATATTTATCGAGAATAATCAGGACAAAAAGTACCTATGAATACTTCCTGTTCCTTCAGGAGATGTGCGCGAAATTGAATGACTCCCACACGAATGTCTTCCCGCCTGAAGAAATATCCAATGATTATTACGGACGTCCAGCGATAAAGACAGTATATCTCGAGGATAGAGTCTTCATTGCTGATATTTATGATGAAGAGTTGATGAAAAAAAGCATAGAGCCAGGGATGGAAATCTCAGAGATTGACGGGCAGCCTGTAAATCAATATGTCGAAGAAAACGTGATTCCATACCTGAGTTCTAACACTCATCAAGATCTTATGATCAGGGCTTATGAATACTTTCTTTTCACAGGATGTAAGGGGAAACCGGAGATAACATTGACTTTGATCAATGAGAGAAACAAAACCTCTAGATGTAAACTGAAGCGGCTCCCTTACGATGAATATCTGAAAGTCAGAAGGCCCAGGAAAATATTTGAATTTAAGATCCTCCCCGGTGAGATAGCATATATCGCCTTACGGTCGTTTTCTGATCCTGAGATCTTAAAAGAATTTGAAAATACCTTTGCGGCAATAAAAGACAGCAAAGCGCTCATTATCGACATCCGGGACAACGGAGGAGGGGATAGTTGGAACGGATATAACATTTTGAAATATCTGTCTGACAAACCCTTTCAAACTTCAAAGGCGCAGACACGCATCTACAGACCAATCATTCGTGTGAGAACTAGGGACGCTGCTGTGAATTCCGGGATTTTTGACGCACTGGAAATAATTCCTCATGCGGACCCCCAGAAGCTTTATAAAAATCCGGTCATCATCCTTTCTGGAGCAAGAACTTTTTCAGCTGCAGAGGATTTTTTAGTGGCCTTTAAATTGATGAACAGAGGAAAGATTATCGGAGGGAAAACTGGAGGGAGTACCGGGCAGCCACTCTTCTTCAAGTTACCAGGGGGATGTAGGGCCAGGGTTTGTGTAAAAAGAGACACATTTCCGGATGGAAAGGATTTTGTTGGGATCGGCATCATCCCTGACATTGAAGAGCATCAAACAACAAATGATTTCAGAAGAGGCCGGGATACTGTATTAGAAACAGCGCTTAAATACATAAGGGCGGAATTAAATGATGGAGAACGGAAATGATCAAAAACTATTTCATCACTGCCGTAAGGAACATAAGAAAAAACAAAGGGTATTCATTCATTAATATTGCAGGGCTTGCCGTAGGAATGACATTTTTTTTAATGATCTTATTGTACGTTAGTTTTGAGCTGAGTTATGACGATTTTCACGAAAACTACGAGAGGATCTATCGGGTTGTTCAAAGACAGCCAGGCAATGTATTTATCGGTTCGGATACCTGGGCAATTACTCAAGGCATTTTGGCCCCCACAATGATGGATGAAATACCAGAAGTGCTGCACGCGACAAGGTTAGATCGGCATCGGAGTTTAATCAGCAATGATAATGTGAGTTTTTATGAAACGGGGATTACGACCGATAATCAATTTTTTAATATTTTTTCGTTTGAGCTTTTATCCGGCAATCCGAAAATGGCTTTGAACGATCCCTATTCGATAATTCTTTCAGAAAAGCTGGCGGAAAAGTATTTTGGGAAAGAAAATCCCATCGGCAAAACGGTCAATCTGAATAACAGGCATATCCTTACGGTAACAGGTATACATAAAGACGTTCCCCAAAATTCTCATTTCAAGTTTGATTTTATTCTCTCTATTAAATTGCGTGAGACAGAAGCCGCCCGCAGGCAAAATATTTATGACTGGAGCAGCAGTAATTATCATACCTATTTTCTGCTCAACGAAGGGGGAAATGTCCAGGGAATGGGGACGAAGATACTGGACCTCTTCGAAAGATATTCGGGAAGAACGGATTCTAAAAGAATTTATCTTGTCCAGGCGCTTAAAGACATTCATCTGAGATCTTCAAATTTCAGTCATGAAATGGCAGAAGTGACTGATATTAATAAGCTTTATATGTTTCTGGCAATTGGAGTCATCATCTTGCTAATTGCGTGTATAAATTATATGAACCTGGCGACGGCCCGCTCCTCACTCAGAGCGCGAGAAATCGGTATAAGAAAAGTTGTGGGTGCCTTCAGGATTCAACTTATTAAACAGTTTACAATCGAATCCGTGTTATTCTCATCAATTGCCTTAGTCGTCGCCTTAATGTTTGTGAGTTCATTACTGCCGGTCTTCAGTAATTTTATAGGGAAAGATAT
>JABAOF010004137.1_pt1 | contig 56717 bp, 45 predicted proteins | sample 7062171 | NCBI WGS metagenome assembly JABAOF01 (sample SAMN14538628, study PRJNA623070) | marine sediment metagenome | biome: marine biome [ENVO:00000428]; feature: marine pelagic biome [ENVO:01000023]; material: deep marine sediment [ENVO:00002113] | place: India: Gulf of Khambhat ... | reverse complement strand
TCATTCACGGCATGGATAAAACCAGTTCCGGTTTCGATCAAGGTCCCAAAAAGAACGATCTGGAACACTATGAGCAGGATAGGAACACTGATTTTGTGAAGGACAAACACCGCCGGCACCTCTTCGGGAAGAACACCTGGATACTGGCTGATAGTAGCTATATAGAACAATAATCCAGGAAGAATGCCGATAATTCCTCCCCAAAAGCCTGCCCAAAGAGCTTCTTTTCGGGTTTCTATATGGGAAAGGCAGAAAAGAACAGCTGGAATAATAGCCATATTGTAAAGAGCGTATTTGAATCCTCCTAATGCCCATCCAGGAAGAACATCAGCGTTAGTAAAGTTTTTCTGGATTTCGGGAGCAAATTTTATAAAGGCCGCGACGAGAAAGGTGCCGTAGACTAGGTAGAGGACGATTGACCAGCTAGACAGAAATTTCTCGATTAGACCGCTTCCCTTAAAGGTTAGAAATCCAATAGCCAAGAGCATGCCCATGACCCCGACCAGATAAGGAAAACCAAAATTATCTCGAAGCAGCACTCCAGCCGCAGAGCCTATGACTGCCAGAACCAAGAGCAGGGCGATGAGGTATAAGATTTCAAAGATGAACCAATAGCGCCCAAGCAATTTCATGAAAAAGCTCCGATAATCGTAGGCGCGGAAAAAGCGAGAAAACTCAAAGGTCACTGCCAGCATCAGGGACCACATCAAGGTCGTTATGAGCATCATTCCTAGCAGGCCTCCCAAAGGCCCATAATTCAGAAAATACTCGACGATCTCCCGTCCTGTTCCATAGCCTCCAGCGATGACCACGGATTGGAAGACAAATCCCGGAAGCAGGTATTTCTTAAAGAAAGAAGATCCGATAAAAAGCATTGACCTACTAAATTCTTTGTCCATTTTTCTAACATAATTCTTCCCCCAATACAATCTCCAAGAGAAATGACTTTTTTTTCCTCTTTTTCGGGAAAAGAAGTATCGCTTTTTTAGATTGATAAGTTTGTAAAATCAAAAGAAAATTCATATAATTCTGGATTAAGTGTTTGAAAATCGCAATTTATTTTCTGCTTCAAATTTCTGTAGCTAAATTTCCTTGTACAGAACATGAAGCTTCAAATGAACGAGGCAAGACAAAAACAAATACGCTCGATAACTCTGTGGGGAGCTTTAGCCAATGTATTCTTGATCATCATAAAGCTAGTAGTGGGGGCATTGATCAGGTCTTCGGCTCTTATTGCTGACGGCGTTCATTCGGTTTCGGATCTAGCTACGGATTTTGTTGTCCTGATCGGGACAAAATTATCTCATAGGCCCCCTGATGAAACCCATCCTTATGGCCATAGCAAGCTAGAGACTATTGCCTGCCAGATCATAGCCCTTGTTCTCTTGGTTGCAGGTCTGGCCTTTATCTGGTCAGCGGCGTCTTCCATCCTTAGGGGCAAGGTAAACTATCCCGGCGTATTGGTATTAATAGTGGCGGCTGTTTGTGTCACCACCAAGGAAATTCTTTTCTTCCTGACGCGTAAAGTTTCGAAAATAACCCAGAGCCCTATCCTGTATGCCAACGCCTGGCATCATCGGTCAGATTCATTTTCTTCCCTGGCAGTTTTAGTAGGGGGTGTGGCAGGCTTGTCAGGCTGGGGGTATGCTGACCATGCGGCAACGATCATTGTTGGCGTTATGATCACAGCCGTAGCCGGAAAAATCCTGTACGAAGGACTCATAGAGCTTTCTGAGCATTCTGCTGACCAAGACTCTATTCAGGTCATACAGAAAGTGCTTTCAGAGAGAAAGGATGTTTTCCACTGGCATGAGTTGCGGACCAGGAAGATGGGAGCCGAGTTATTTGTCGATGTTCATATTCTGGTTGATTCAAAACTATCGGTTCTGGAAAGCCATAACATATCGATGAAAATCGAGGATGAGATTAAAAAAAGATTGTCCCGACCTGTAAACACCCTGATTCATGTGGAACCCCATGTAGAAGAAATGCACCGAGGGGAATCTTAGAAACCGATCTTTACGCCTACCCGAACGCTGAAGCCTGAGAAGTCAATACGAGATATTCTGTAATCCATGTCTTTCTCCTCTTCAACCACTCGAATTTTTTGAGCATAGAAAAAAGTCGAATCTTCTCCTAAATCTTCTCCTCTTCCAGGGCCCATGCTTGCGAATACCTCGTTTGTAATATCTTGAAGAGAAGTTGTAATCTTTTTAAAATCAGCGAATCTATAAAGGGCTTCTATTAAGAAAAAGATATTCTCGTAGAGGGCAATATCAACACCCGCTCCTGCATGAAAACCGATAGCATTGTCTTTGCTTTCAAATCTCCAGAGGAGCCTATTGGCAATCATTGCCGGGTTGATGTCGGCAGCATAATTTTCTTCGATCTCACCGGCTCTTATGCTGCTCAGATAATAACCAATTCCTCCCTGAAAATTCACTCGGAAGGAAGGGTTCAGGGGAAAGGTCAACACTGCTGTCAAGTAAATAGGCGTAATATCTGAATTAAGTTCTGGAGTCAGGGTGAAATTTTCTACGGGTTCATTCTGGCCCTGAGGGATGAAGAAGCCTGCAGTTCCGTTAAGCCTTCTCGATACATACCCAGTTCCCAAAGATAAGCCGATGTTGGGATGGAGTTGATAGATCAATTCTAAAGCCAAATCCGTTCCTGGGTTGGGTTTTTCTCCTTGATAAAGAGTGTAGTCATAGAAATCTGGATTCAGATGCCAGGCATCAATAATGCTTCCTCCAGAAGAGAGACCAAAGGTCATTTTCACGAAGAGTCGTTTCGACTCCAGTCTGAGAGGCCAAAGCAGAAGAAGACCAAGAAGGATTGGAAAAATAAATTTTTTCATTTCTTGTCCAATTCTCTAGCTCATCATGGAATCATAAACTGCTCTGAATGAGAAAATATTTTTTCATGATGTGATTACGAAAGCCTAATTCTTTCATTTATACTACCTAAAAGCAAGGTTTGTGCCAGAAGGGAATTAGGGGAGCAAGCAAAATCTCAGGACGTCTTATGTACTCCATAGAGGACAAATATGAAATGAGATGACAGAATAAAATAAGTGTCTATGGATACTCCAATACACCGGTCTGCATAATCATTTTCCATCCATCGTCCGTCTTGGTATAAGCCTTACACACTCTTCCCATCCAGTGATTTTTTTTGCCTTTTGAATCGACCCAAAGAGTATCTATATCAACCACAGCAAAGGCACCATCGCCTTGTTCTGAAATGACAATTCTTTTAATTTCTCTCTTATTACGAATGAGCTTATGGGTATCGAACAATTCCTGCCAACCATTTTTCCACCTCTCAAAATTGAACCTTCCCTGGGTAAGAACCCATTCCATCGGGTCGTGAGCTTGTGGCGTAGGCGGCCAGGGCCAGACCATATCCGGATGAAAGATGGTCAATAATAGGTCCACATCTTGAGTATCCCAGGCTTGAGTTTCTCTATTGACCATCTCTTCAATCTCTCTTTTTATCCTATCCACTTTATTTCCTCCTGTTAGAACTAGTATACCTTATTTAGCAAAACTTTCTATCTTTTCAACAGAGGAAGGAAAGGATTGTCAAGGAAAACCTAGGGGATATTTCTTAACAAGATCAATTAGAGACAGTCCTGCTCAAGCCCATCGTCTCTATAATGGATTTCCTTCTCTCGTTTCAATTTTCTGGTGAGAGCTTGGGCTATAGGATTTATGGCTTCTGGAAGGCTCTTACTTGGTGAGGCTGGCAACGATCTCTTTCACTCGATCGTTGAACTCCGTGGGACGCTCTAGCATCGGATAGTGGCCCATGTGTTTCATGATGACCGCATCGAAATCGGGCTTAACTTTTCTATTCGCCGTCACATCTGTGGGATAGAGATCGCCGTTGATAGCCCGGAGCGGCACGGTCAGGCGGCTGACTGCAGCGCCCTGATCATACCCGGCAAGCGACAGGAGCATTGCGTGGGCTGCTTCGGGCGAGGTCCCGGCCATGCGGCTTTCAGCTTCTGCTATGAGGGCCGGATCAGCATCGTCGTGGAAGAGCATCCGGACCATCTGTTTCAAGGCACCGGCAAAATCGCGCTGGAAAAGCTCTGCCCTCTCTTTTGCCTCCTTGGGCTTAATCTGATTGTCGAGTACCTGGAAGGTATCGACTCCGACTATCCCAAAGACCCGGTCGGGAAGGAGGAGGGCTGCTTCTATGGCCACCGGCCCGCCCAGAGAATTGCCGAAGATGATGACATTCTTCAGTTTCTCCGCCTCAATGACGGCCTTCACGTCAGCGCCGAATTCCGGAATTCCCCATTTTTTCCGGTTGAGTCCTGACTCTCCATGGCCAGGAAGGTCGAGAGCGATGACTCGATGAAGACCGGCGAACACCCTGAGCTGTCCCTCCCAGAATGTACGATCGGCCAGACCGCCATGGATAAAAACGAGTGCCGGATCTCCGGCACCGGCAGCAGAATAAACGATCGACACTCCGTCCTTGGCCAAGCATGTTTTTCTTTCGATTCTAACATCCATAGATTCTTCTCCATATGCACCGGTCGCCATAGCCAGCAGAGCCATGACCACCAGCGTTCCGAAACAAACGAGATGACTCATAATACGCATATTAACCTCATCCGACAAGTATAGAATTCTGTGGGGAGAAATTCAATGCCCCTTCTGTTATTGTGCCACCTTCTTGACATCTAAAGAATTGTAAGCTGACAGTTCGGCCAGGGCATAATTTATGGCAAGCTTGATTCTTGTTTGATAGCTTGCTTGAAGAGACTCAACCTCTACCTAGTCTCAAGTGATATATGTATTCTCTTACACAAATATTACACAAATTTTGTTTACTCTCGCACCCTACGGCTTAATAGTGCTTAATATCTTAATGGCTCAATAAAACGTTTAAGTCGTTGACACAACAGAGAGATATCTGATATTCTGGCAGTTCCAAACCCTGGTGGCGCTATCGTCTAGGGGACTAGGACAGGTGGTTCTCAGCCATCAAACCGGGGTTCGAATCCCCGTAGCGCTGCCACACCTATTTCCCTGGAAATCAAGATTTTCAAGTCTCTCCTATATTCAACCTCTATGCCGTAATTTCAGCGCTAATTGATCATTTTTGTTGTATATTTGATGAATGGGAATGATTCTATTTGTAGATAAGAAAGCGAAACAAGACTCCTGAATCAGCTGCTTTCAATCAGCTCTGGTGTGTAGCGTTTCCTGCCCATGTCCCTCTCCTTTTAACTTGCAAAATTTTACCACAATAGCTGGGCTGATATTAGGGGAGCAGTTCAAGTTAATAAGCAAATGATTGAGATTTTTCACATTAGCGACCTTCATTTCTGAATGAATAAGACATGGGCAAAGAAGGCTGAATTTCTTCTGAGATGGATCAAGGAAAAATTCTGGCACCTTAGGAGGCAAGCTTGAATCTAGAAGAAGTAATAAAGGATACCTACGGCAAATTGAAGTTGAGAGAGGCTAATTTTGGTGTTCAATGTTTTCGACTTCGGGCTTAAAAAGAAGTATTTAACGTCTAAAACCAAAGAGAGATTCCGAGCGACCTTATATTCAAAAGTTTCTACTCCCCCAGCCCATAATGAAGAAATCTTTTCCTCAAGATAAGCTTTAGCCTTAACATTTATGTCCGCGCTGGTGAAAGGCGATTGTTCCTCCATAGAGATGTCCTCTAGGATGTTTACTTTTCCGAATGAAAAACCGATGACCGGACCTAACCAAACTTCATATTTCTTTCTTTTCAAGACTGAGAAAAGCGGAGAAACAGAAATGTTGAATAAGTTGCCCTTTAGGCTATCGTCAAAGGTATAATTTCGAGGACTTTCTGGAAGGAAGGGATGGGGAAGGGTCACCTGAAAACTGCCTTCGTTTTTAAACGTCAGATAACTGAGATTCAGATTTCCTTTGACGAGGGTATTTTTTATCCAAAAAAATCGGCCGATATTCAGGTCAAAGAGCAGGCTAGTCTTTAATTTATAATTCTCATCCAGACTGCCCTCTTCGCCGTAGAGAGTAAAGGTGCTTTGACCTTTAAAAGTAGGACTAGCATGCACTCCCACACCGAACGCTCCTTGGATAAAATAATTATGCTCAAGAATTTTTGGCGCTCTGGGAATAATTTTTTCTTTGACGACTTCAGGAGCTTCTTCAGGGGTTTTATCTTTTTCTGCTTCCACCTCTTCTACCTCAGGAGGCTTCTCTTCCTCTGGAATCACTTCTTCAATCCATAAGGCGATCTTGATGCCACCTTCAACTGAAGTTACTCTGTAATTGGGAATTCTTTCAGCCAGTTCAAAAACGATTCGAACAACCTGAGGTTGAAAGAAGCCAACTCTCATCCCTATGATTCTGATGATTCCGATGTCAACATAAGGCCCGACTGAAATCTTCTGGATCGGAAACAAATCAATAGCTAGCTGGGGCGGATCACTCGTTCTAAAGTATTCGTAACGAAATTCTCCATCCACGACAACAGTGAATTCTATTTTATCTGCCTCGACAATCTGAAAATTAATCTCCTTTAATTCCGTTACGGATTCAGCCGTTGATTCCTCTTGGGAATAGGCTGTCGATATCGTCGAAATAAAAGCTAGAATTATAATGATTACTAGAAATTTCATTGAATCTCTCAAAGCCGCCTCCTTTATTAGCTCTTTGCATGCGAAAAACATATACTTATCCATTTATTGAATTGTTGAAAAAGAAAATAAGGAAGCCTGTAAGACTATGTTCTAGAATGTATCCAGATTCTTATTCCTTAATTTCATGGATTTCAACTTTTCTTTCTCGTCAAGAGGATAATATATTGTTCTAATATCTCTCTTAAATATAAATCCCACTTCTCTCATTTCATTCAATCTGCTTTCAGCTTCTTCATAATTATCAAAATCAACATGATCTCCACCTATGGTTAAAAACGATAGAGAATCTCCAACTCATAATCTTTTCTCTAGTTTTATTTTATTTGACTATTTTCAATAAATCAACGGCTCTCTTTTTTTTCTCTTTATCTGCATGAGAAAAGACATGCCTGGTGGTCATTTTGCTTTGGTCGAACAGCGCTGGAACTGATATAAAGTCGACTCTCTTTTTATTACATACCAAGCGGAACACAAAAGAAGAAAAACAGTAATAGGCATGGCACTTTTTTTTCGATTCAGCCTCCATTTACATTTTTTGCAATAAGCAAATTAGATAAAGTAAAAATAGTCATAAGAACGCAGGCAACCTGAGGTTGAAGATGCGAGGAAGAGTGTGGCTGGGTTGAAGGATCAGTAATTATCTCTTCATCTCACTTAAAGTAGTAGACTGTGGATCCATAGGTCGATGATTCGAATCCCCGTAGCGATGCCACTCTTATTTCTCAGTTTTCCCTGAAAAAAAGCTTATTCAGGCCTTCTACACTTTCAACCTCCATACCGTATTTTCAGCTCAATTCAATCATTGTTTTTCCTGTTAATTGCTCTTGCTGAAGTCCAGGCAGGAAAAATTATCTGATACGACTTATTATTGAACCCTTCTATGACCTGTGTTATGTTTATTCCAGCCTAGCACCAGGTGGAAATCAATAAGAGTTGTGAGGGACTGGCCATGAAATTAAAGACTTTATTCTTCAGTCTTTGCGTTTTCCTGATTCTTTATTTAATGATAATTTTGCCAGCCTGTAAAAAGAAAGTTGAAGAAGCTCAGCCCCGCAGCGAAGAAACAGAACAGGTATCAGAGAAAGATATAAAAAAGGCACGAGCAAGAAGAGAGGCAAAAGAACTCATTATTAAGACAATTCCCAGAGATGGTCAGATTATCCGCAATCTTGAGCAGGCGATTCAAATCTATTTCTCAAAGAAAGTGAAGCCAGGTGATTTTTCTTTCGCTATTCATCCAGACCCAGGAGGATGGGAGGCTTCTTGGAAGGAAGGGAGGTTTGTTTCTCTTCAGCACAAAAATCCTTTTTGGCCTGCCGTTCAGTATGAACTCAAGATTGTGATAAAATCCGAAAAAGTCAGCAGAATCATCCAATTCACAGTCTATGGACCTTCTTCGCTGCACATGATCGGTGAAGATGAAGAGAAAGGTCGCTTGGATTTGGATACGGCCTGGCTTTATCGTCTTCAAGCGCTTTTTACGCCCGAGGAGTTACCCCTAAAGTACCAGAGCCAGACTCCCCTCTACTGCGGCACACTGGTTATGCGGGATTTTCAACGTATCAGGGGGAAACTTAAGCCTTCGACAATCGAGAAATTGAAGCCCTGTATCGTTCGACCCACCCACCCTGAGAGCGTTTTTGTTCGTCGAATTGTAGAGGAAACGGCAGCAGCTCCTCAAGAGAGCTTCAGCCTGATTCCCGGGGCTTATGCTGGACAAGAGCGTCCTACAGAGAGCATTCCGAATTGGAGTGCTATAAAGAGTTTCGCCTATCCTATAAAAGTTTGGTCTCCAGTGAGCATGAAAAGGGCACAAGCTGCCTTGAATATAATCGAAGACAAGGCAATGTATTATAATTTCTCCAAATTGTTGGGGAAAGAGCCTCTCAGTGATGAAAAGGAGAAGGATGATCAGGGCCAACCGAATAATGGCGGGGATGGGAATATTGACATCTACCTGGTTCCTCCAGCAAAGGTAGATCATGATAATGGAGAGTGCGTCCCTATACATGGTAGCAAGATAACTCCAGCCTGGATTCTCATTAATCAAAATCTTTCCGGTGATGACCTGGTTGCCACCTTAGCCCATGAACTTTTCCATGCCTTTCAGTTCGCGTTTGACCAGCATGAGGATGATTGGTGGCTGGAAGGAACGGCTGTTTGGGCCGAGGATTATATCGACCGCGACATGGATACTGAACAAGAGTATCTTGATGGGGTTTTCTTCGCACCTGCTCACAGGATGGTGACTCTTACAGAAGAGGATGGATATCACGAGTACAGCATCTATCTCTTTCCTTACCATCTAAGCTGTAAATTCGGCAATGACAAGATTGGCGAAATCTGGAAATCCTGTGAGAAAGATGATGCTCTCGATGCGGTCGATAATGCTATCTCAGAAGGCATGGATGAATGTTTTAAAAATTTTGCCCTCCTTAATCTCGACCTAGGGCCCTATAAAGGCTCTTATGTGGATGCCAGAGGACCGTTGGAACTTTACGACTATCATGGGGCTTCTTATTGTTTTCTGCACATGGAAGGAGAAGAATCGCTAAACTTCCCTCTTCAACCTCTATCAGCGACATATGTCCTTGTTGAGAATCTCTGTGACCCAGCTCAAACGCCGTTTATACGCTTCGGGCTGGAAGATTTTGCTCGTAACAATAAGCTTACTGTCCAGGCCATCATTGACCCTGAGGGAAAGGCAGAAGAGGAGGACTGGTCAAGCCTAGACGAGAGAACATTTTGCATAAACCGCGAGGAAGAGTATTTCGAGAGGATTGCTCTGGTCATTGGTTCCAGCGAAAAAGAAAGCACTGTTTTCCCGGATTTGAGAATTGAAATTAAAGAGGAAGGATGCGCACCTCTCGGGGGTTTTGGTCAATTTCAGATCACAACCTCCCATGAGACGAAATGGCCTGAAATTGGCAGAGGTCCCGGGTCTTATTATAAATACACTTTGACGGCTACAGGCCACATTACGTTTGAACCTTATGATCATGCTGGGCAGTTCGAAGGCCAAGCATTTGTCCAAATTTCAGAAAAGATAGAGGTAAAAGAGACTGTTGGCAATCCAGACGCAACGCTGATTAAAGAGGAACATATCGTCAGGGAGGGAAGTGATAATGTTAGCTGCACGTTAAGTTATGCCTGGGGGGAAGAGGATGCGGGTTACACTTTTGAAATAGACGATGTTAAAACCAAAGGCAGGGATAAATTTATTGACTATTACACGAACTGGCCAGGTCCTCCTATCGTGGATATCAGGGAATACACTTCAACCACAAGTGTACCTAGTTCATATTTCAGTTCCTACCATGGGGGAAAGCCGGCAAGATATTCTCTTTCCTTATCAGGCTCCTATACCGAATCTTCTTGGCAAGAACTATCTGCTTCCTGGCTGTTTAAGCTGAATGAGCCTCCCAAACGAAACCCCTGAACAGGGCAGGTAATACTTTCTATTCTTTAAAAGACCCGTCAAGGAAGAGCGGCCATCGCTAGCCTTTTTGGACGAAAAGTGTTGTCTTAAAGGAAAAAGAAAACCAGGATCAAACTCACAATAATTGCGACTACGACCAGGGTTCCCATAGTACCGGGATGTGTTTTTTTGAACAATTTCGTCATGGTAATCTCCTTAAGGGTAAAACAATAAATTGCCGTTATAATAGACGATATTATTAAAATGAAAGTTCCTTATAGAAAGAGGCATTCCCAGATAGCTAGCTATTGAGGGTGAGAAAATAGAAGGAAAAATAACCCTTCAATTCCTCTGATAAGGCGATTGTCATAAATATGAATATTTTTTATATTATCCTCGTTATACCAAGATGTGGATTCCTATCTTTTTTTTACAAGTTGATAACTCAGGGACGACTCAATATAATAGAGGCAGGATTTTAACTAAAAATCAGGGAAGAGATTGAGAAAATGAAGAGCTCTAATCATCAAAAAAAGGGGGAAATCTTGCTGCCACTGATTACCATTTTTCTTCTCGTTTCAGGGAAGAGGGATTCCAAATGGTAATCGAAAGGAGGCTAGGATGAAGAACAAGAAATTGATCTTTTTTGTCATTGGTATCTTGATTCTATTCTCGCTGAACACGTTAGCAGAGACGAAAAAGTTAAGGCAGGTCGGAAGGTATAAATTGATGGACATCAATGAAAGAATGCCTACAGAAGAAGTGATGAAGGCCATCGTGGAAAGATACTCGGAAGACATCAAGTCCGGGTTCGATCTAGCCGGCAACAGCGATTTATACGTTCCTTTTATGGATCAGATAAAAAAGTCTGCTTACAGGGACAGGGAGCTCGCCATCGGAGACAAGATGAACTGGATGATTTTCCGCTCCCAGGGCAAGGTGAAGATTGTCCGTGACCTTGAGTGGGCGGGAAACGCCCCTCTGCCAGTGTATTCCTTCGCTTTCGTAATAGGGGAAAAGAGCTATGAGTTTATCATGCCGAAAACCTGCGGTAACATATCTCTGCTGAGCGAAGAAACTGTTACTGCCCCGGTGAGTGTGAGCGAGCCTACCGAAGTACCTCCGGAAGCAGAAAGAGAACCGGCAGAGCAGTACCGAATCAGCAAGCCCAAAATATTCGAAGATATCTATGACCTCTTGAACGCAGTGGACCTGTATTGTTCTTTTTCGATCTGGGAGTATAGGACTCCGGACCTGAAGATCGTCGGTGCAGAAAGAGCAGCTGAGCGAAATATGCTGACCGACGGAGATGTCATTTATCTCAACAGAGGTAAAACCGACGGCCTGGAAGCTGATCAGGTTTTCTTGATAGTGGAGATTGAAGATCGTCTTCCCGGCTACGGACGGCTCGCCCTCAAGAAGGGGTGGGCACGCATTCTTGAGCCTAGCGATAACAGGTCGACCGCTGTCATCGAAAATTCATGCGGAGATGCCCGTATCGGTCATTATCTGGTGCCTTTGGAACCCCATGAAGGCTTCACGGGTAATGATTTAGGCTATGATGTGCCTCCTTTTGAAGCTGACGGTTTTAGAGGCGAAGTCGTCTATTTATATACCGATTATAAGATGATTGCTATGGGCCACTGGGCCCTCATCGACCTAGGTGCAGAGGATGGCATTCAGGTCGGACAGCAGTTGATTCTTTTCCGGAGGATCCGCCGCGGCGCCCCGGTGCAAATATTCGGCAACAGCGTGGTCATAGATGTTCAGAGCCGAACCTCGACTATTAAAGTTCTTTCTGGTCGGGACGCGCTTCGCAATGGTGACTATGTCGCGGCCCATCCCTCGCAATAATCACTGGCCAGGCTGCAGTTACAGGTTATCATCGTAATTCTTGAAGTTTTAGCTGCCCCCTATGATATAGGTGGCTGCAGCCTTTTACCAGGCGTATGAACAGAAATTCCTGTCCTATCAGAATCTCCAAGAAAATCCTATCCTCATCCTAAAGCCTGAAAGGTCAAGTGAGAAATCTTCAACTTGGCTTCCTGGCATCTGGCGGTTGGTCGGGAACTGCAGGTCGAGTATGCCCCAGGGCGCGGTAAAGTTCTCAGTCATGATTCCCCATTCCCCACTCCAGGTTTCTGTGTTCTCTGCCTGGACTTCTTGTCCTGCGCCTGAGAGGTTTTTCACCATCCTGTATGCGTATCCGCCCTCGAGAAAGGCTTCGAGTTTGGAGAAGACCGCCAGGCTGACCCGGCCCCCAACCTCGAGGGAAATCCCTGTTCCTGTACCATCCCCTTCAAGCAGTCCGTTCGACTCATAGGTTCTCCAAGCATAATCCGGGCCAAAAATAATCCATGTATAGTTCCAGGCAGATTCATACTTGAATTTAGTAAAGATCGGGCCTCCAGAGGCAAATCCCTCAGCCGTGAGAAGCCGGCCCAGGCGCTTGAAGATATGAATCCCGACAGAAGGTTGGTAGGCTCTGACTGAGATCTCGTAGGGGGAAAAAGACAGGGTTTCAGCATAATACTCGTCGTTTAACTCATCCCGGGTATAGTTAAAGTTCAGGTTTTCAGAATGGTTTCTTTGGAAGTACTCGAATCCGACGGATAACGCCAGAAAATCTAGAACGTTATACCTGAATCGGATGCCAAAAGGAAGGGCGTTTTTGATCCTTTTCCGCTCTCCTTCTGTGTCCTTGCTCCAAAACTGGATCAGGTTGTTATTGCGCAGGTAATCAAGATAAGCATCATAGGTAAAGTCTTGGAAGCGGTTGTCGTAATCCACCAATAGGTTCAGGTCAGAGGGATTAAGGAGAGCTAATCCGCCGAAGAGTTCGATACGGAACCGTTCCTGGATGAAAGTCTTATCTGTCGTTTCTGTTCCGGCCTGGAGAGCTGTCGGAAATACGATCCAGAAACTCAAAACGACTGCAGAAACAATTGAAATAAGTGAATGATAATCAAGTTTGTTACGATACATAGTTCTCTCCTTTTGTCTATTGGACCTCGATGCCGTGTTCTTGCAGCCAGTTGAATACATCGGCGAATAGCTCTTCGGGCTGAGTCAAAGACACGGCGTGACAGCTTTTATCGTAGAGCGGAAACCGGATAGTTTTCTTGTCCAGGTTAAAAACATCAGAGAAGGCAGTAGGCTGGTAATGGAGCACGATTTTTCCGGGCCGAATCTCTGCGCCTTGCGTAATATGCTGGGCCGAAGACAGGATGTCGGTGTGCCTGGCCAAGCTGGAGGGTAGGGCTTTGGTGTAGACAACGAGATCATAAGCTGCGTTGGTAATGAAGGTATGGATATGAGCAACGTTCTTCAGGAACATGCGGCCGTAGCGGGGCTCCCAGCTTTGGATATCATACCCGCGTACCAGGGCTACGTTAAAGTAATGGAAGGCCCAGTTTGAATAGTAGTTGGTTCCGATAAAATAGCGGTCCCACGGTTGCAGGGTGCCGAACACCTCATCCATGTTCCCGGGTTCCAGTCGGACATTCGAGGCCTCGAGCCGGGCAGGGATCTCGAAAAGCTGTCGGGTGATAGGGGAATCCGTCTCGGGCTCGAGCGTAAGGTCATAATCCGTGCGGACAACACGGTAGGCGTTCTCCCGGGCCGAAGCATACAGTTCGGAAATGGCTGTCACATCCACTCCCGTCACCAGGGATAAGTTCGGAACGAAGCGGAGAAGAACTCCGGCATTATTGAAGAATCCATCCAGCCAGTCACGGGGTTTGGTGTAGATGTAGAGATCACGGCCTGCCACATCCGCCACATAATCATAGGGGTCGGGGTAGATTTCGGGATCATAGGGAATTCCCACTTCTTCTCCGATCTGATAAAGTGGGGATCCCGGCTGTTCCCACATTTCCTCCTGCTTCTCACGCTGGTATTGCATTGTGATGGCTGGCTGGATGAGCACCTGATGGCCGAACTGCTGGGTGATCACTTCTGGAGGCACCACTTCTCCGGCGTACTGGGGAAAAACAGAGTCGAAATGGGCCTGAATCTCGTCGACTAAGTTAGGATCCTGGAACGTCTCCTCGCCGTTTCCGTAGTCGTCATAGTTGAGCAGGATATGGAGCATGGTGGTCGTCCGGACTCCACCGTAGCTTTCCCCGACGATCACCACTGGATGATCCTGCAGAGTAGGGTGGGCGGCCAGAAGGCGGAGGAGAACACGGATGAAATCCGCAGCGTCGAAGAAAGAATTAAAGTTCTGGGCGTTGAATTCCTGGAATCGCTCTCCTTCATCATAGACAAGGTCCATTAAGTTATAGGAGAACCCAGTCTCCCGGGCATCGATATAGAGGAGGTGTCCGAGGCGGGTCCAGGGGACTGGATTGGGTATATAGGAATTCCCGCCGCCGTCCGCGATTCGGTTGTCCAGAGTATAACGGCCGGTGTACATGCTCATCAGCCCAAAACTGGTAGAGCTTCCCGGTCCCCCGTTGAAGAATACGAACAGAGGAGTGTTCGGGCGGTTCTGGTCAGCAACGTGGAAGCTATACCAGATCCGGGCCTGGGAAGATTTTAAAACCAACCGGTTGGAAAAGCTGCCGTAATGGAAGTAAAACGTTATGGGTTCGATGGTCATATATCCTGCCTCATTCTGCAGGAGTTGATTTGCAGTTCCTGGAAAGAGCAGCGGCAGGAATACACCCAGAAGGATTAGACACAAGGAAACAGTCATACAGCGTTTCATTCGTCCTCCTTTTTACAGGATGAAATTCCTTTTATTCTTAAAACAGCAAGGAGCATGCCAATCTGTAGCTACCCAGATTGCGGAGTGTCCTTGCCTGGAGGGGCTGCCTGTGATTGAAGGGTTCTTTCCTGCCTTTCTTGAATAATTGTCAATGTTCTTTACAAAAATGGCCAATGAGCGAGCTTTTATCCAATTTTTTATGGCAAAAATAATATCGCCGATCTGGCGCAGCATACAAAAGGAATTTATCATGGATATTTAGAATTTATGATCATTGCTACCAGGGATGATGATCCCGGCTGACGCAGTATGTTCCTGATGTGGCTCGAGAAAGGTCAACAGTGATCTCCAGCTTTTCGTCCTGCTCATTCGTATAGGGTTCGATGACTATTATGGTGTATATTCCAGGTATCAGGCCTTCGATCCTGTAATTCACGTCAAAGAGACACAGACAGAAGCATCCAGACTCAATTTCATTTTCTCTAATGACGATAACATTACCACTGAAATCTATATCAGCGACAATTTCCCCTGGGCAGCAGTTAAAGCCCGCATTAAGGTGATGAATCTCAAGGACACTGTCCCCGTAGTATTGATATTCGATACAATCCAGGTCTTGAGCATGGAATAGACTGACCTGGCCGCTAGCACCACCTTCTTGCGCAAAGGTCTTGCAGCCGTGATAACTCACCAAAGATGCATTTGGATTTAACGGGATGATATTCTTATCTTGCCTACAGCTGATGAAGGTCAGCAATAACAAAGCGAGTAAAAAAATACCAGTCTTTCTTGATTTCATGCAAGCAGCCTCCTTTGCTGATTAAAGTCAAAAGTATGGGTCTTGTCGAGAAGTAAAAATTTTGCTTTTGATTTATGAGTGTAGTTTTTTCCATGTTTATCCATAACGCCTACTTTCGTTTTTGCAAGAAACATACCAGTTAATCATTGCGGAAGCTGTCAAGGGAATTATATGAAAATAAGTAAAATGCCCAGAGGCACTGGATAAAGCCTCCAGCTACGGGATACTCTAATAGTCAAGCCGGATAAATAAAAAAGGGGAAGGCATTGCCTAATTTTCATACAGCTTAGCGCCAGATTGACCTCTTTAAAGGACAGGTGATGGTTCGTTGCCAGGAGTGATAAAAGCCAGTCACGGCTTTCCAATTCATGCCAGATAGTTAGAGAGGGGACGGGTCTATTTTTTCCCTTAAAAAATAGAACCGTCCCCATTTCATCCCCATCTCATATCTCGGTTCCAACTAAAGTTCTTCAGGGCTGCCATTCCTATTTTGGAGCTTAAAACTTACCTCTATTTCACTTCAATATCCATAATTCCAATGCAAGTCAGAAAAATTTTTTTATTCGTCTACAGGCGGAAATCTAAAAAAAAACAAAAAATTTAAAAAAATCACTTGACAAATAATATCAAATACATTATATTTTCATTAGAAATGAAATAAAGGAAAATGAAATGATCGATTTGATCCGGGTCCTTGGTTCTGAGCATATCTTTGAGATCATCGATTTTCTGAAGAAGACTCCTGACCAGAACGCCTCTTTTATCGGCAAAAGTCTCGATATTCACATCATCACTGTTCAGCGCGTTCTGGATACTCTCGAGAAATACGGTTTTGTGAAATCAAAAGAAAAAAGAGGTATCGGCAGACCTTCCAAGACCTACTCTTATTTAGGAGGCGGCTTCAAGATCAATCTTGATGAGTTATTCTCTGGCTTTGATTTAAAAAACAAAACTATAAGAGAAAAAGGAAATACAGAGATATCATTCAGCTACGATGTGGACAAGGAAATCGTGAATGCGATTCTTATAGGGGGTAAGAAGGGAAAAAAACTAAAAATCAGCCCTAGAACCGGAAGATTCCTTTGGCTGGTCCCTCCGCCAGATTCTAAAGGGGAGACCATTGAGAGTATTAGCCGCAAAGCCGGCATTCCTCTGATAGATGCCATTAAATTTTTCCTGGAAATGCAAGACCTTGAAGTTTTGGAGGCCATAAAATGAATTTCTTCAATATAGTCCTGGGATTGTTTTTAATGCTCCTCCTTTATTTTGCCATTCATATGTTGATCAACCGCGGCAAGATAGAGCCGAAGTATTTAATAATGATATTAAGTTATACGCTATTGGTAGGTATTCCCGTTGCTTACTACAACATCTTCCCTGAAAAACTCAATCTTGCTTTATACATCATTTATTATGTCGTAGTTCTTGTGCCCACTCTTATCTACCAGGCGTATTACAGTTTAAAGAAGAGACAAACATGGACACAATTCATCCTGGTATCAATCGGAGTCGTCTTCGTACTTATGAGTCCCTTGCTTGATTCTCCCTTAAGATTATGGAGCATTGGGATCGGGTGGGCATTCCTGGCCGGGTTTTTTACATACCTCTTTCGCTACCCTCATCTGAACCCGATGTGGCTGGATGATGTTGCCAAAAAGGCTGCCGCAGACATAGAAAAAGGTTGTAAATACAGCTCCAAGCCGGTCGTCGTGTTCGTTCCTTCTCGAAGAACAAGCTGCACTGGGACTTTTGGTCTTTTTCTGCTTTTCAAGAGAAACAGCGCCATCATCAAGATGAGCGATGATTTTCATAAGAAGCTGGGTCGTCCGAACATGGAAAAATATGCGGAGGAGCTGGTTAAAAGACTAAAAGAAAAAATCAGAGAAGAAGAAAAAAAATGAAGAAAGTCTTAGTTTCCTGTTCATCACATTCCCTGAGGACAGTTCTAATTAATTTATTTCTGGTCTTATTCATACCCAGCATGGCTTTTACTCAACAAATAATCCATACTACTAAAACCAATCTGTTTCAATGGGCTTTCAGTGAACCTATTGAAAAGCTGGTGGTCTTCTGTAAGGATGGCGAGTTGCTAATCTTTACTAATGAATACGCTGAGGGTGTGGTTCTGAAACCTTGGACACTTACGGAATATTTAAAGAAAAATAATAAAGGGTTGGAAGATATAGTAATCATTTCCCATAATCATTTATGGCCGAATGGCTTTAGTGACGGAGATTATCGCTTTTTTCGTTGGCTGAGAAATAATGGATTTGAAGGGAAGTTTATCATTTTTTATAACTATGATGGAAAGATAAAAGAATTGGAGGAAACAAAATAATGAATTTATTTTTCACATTAATCTATTCATCAGCAGGCATTTCAATTGCTTATAACATTATCTTTCCTAAGAAAATCAAAGAAGAAGAGAAAGGAGAATCAATATGAAAAAACTCATCATTATTTTGATCATAATCTTGATCGCAATTTTTGTCTTATCCTCAAATCCTTTGAATTTATTTGGCGATAAGAAAGAGAGTGATGATTTAACCAGAGAATATGACTTGTCTCTCAAGGATAGACAAGGTGAGGTGGAATACTACAAGATGAGGACAATCTATTATCATGGCGATTCTATGGGAATCATTCAAAACCGGGATGAATACCTTGCCTCTTTCAAAAGAGAGGTTCTAAAGGTTGACCAGGATTCACACTCAGTTAAATTCACCTGGAAGAACTTTAAATCTGGACACAGCACCAAGCCTCACGCAGAGATCACAGAATGGAAAGGATTCGACTTCGCTAAAGGATTCACGTATCAAATCAACTTCTCTAGCCCTGATTATTTTCTTTCAACCGTGGATACTGAACCTATTCCTAAAACCTTGGTCGGGATGAGGTTTTGGGTCAAGATCATGGATGCCCATGCGCAATTTGAACTGCTCAGGACTGAACCCCATGGAGCTATAAGCAAAGTGAGAAAGATCGGGGATAGGATTACCTCTCCAGGCGCTTACCAGAGCGGGGGCTGGGATCTTCCTCCTTTAATCACGGACTCTCATTTTAATAACGGAGGCTATGAGACTATTTTCACAGGAATTTGTCTCCTCGAGGGAAAAAAGTGTGCTGTTCTGGAGTACATAAACACGGATTCGACTCTTGGCTCCAAGATGCAGCTGAATCCTGAAGACGTATTTGAAACCGAGGGCACATCGAATTTCTGGGGACACCTGTATATTGATCTAGAAAGCGGAAAGTTACTAAAAGGGGATTTGTATGAATACGTGGTCGTGCAGGTAAAAAATCCTAAATATTTAGCCCAGCCGATGCGAGTTTTTGAAAGACGCTTGATAGAAATCTGGAAGATACAACAGGAAGAATTCGAGAAAGACTGAAAACCTCGAGTATCTCCCTCAAATCTGGCCAGCCTTTTTGACTGATTGGGAAATCAAAGGCGGGGTTTAATCCTGAAGACGCCACCAGAGCTAATTCCAGAGAACTTTGACTCTTCTCCAACCTGCTAGCCGTTGTCAGCCTCTAGAGTTTGAGAGTGCTTTTCCTGCTCTCGCTTGAGATTCCTTCTTTCTATTTCCTTAGAAACGGCCCAGTTGATAAATTGTCCTATGCCGAAATACACCAGCCAAATAACTCCGATCCCAGCAGCAGTGAAAAGAATAGACAGCCAGACTCCATGCTTGTCAACGATATTAGGAAACAACATCACTGCGAACACGACAGACAACAGGATAGTCCATACCTTGAATACCGTATTAGGTCTGGCCATGGTCGCTGTCCTCCTTCCACTATGTATACCTGCAGAGCGAGACAAATATTCGATTTTTTCCAGATTTTCCAGCCCTATTTGGGGAAAGAATTACTGAATCCGCTACTTCGATACGAATAAAGTCTTTAAAAAGAGATGGGGACTAAAGATATAAAGAGATGGGGACGGTTCTATTTTTTAAAATAGAAAGCCTAGCAGTGGAGATATACGCAAGACTAAAAAAATAGAACCGTCCCCTATCTGTCCCCTATCTGATATCTGATTTTTCTTCTTATTGCCACAGGTTTGCTGGGTAGATTCCTTGATGGACTAATCCTTGAATATTTTGGGCCACCGAAGCCTTGTCCTCTTTATAGGTTACTCCGAACCATCGTTCCCCAGAACTCAACACTTTTACCCGGGCTTCGTTTCTACTGATGATTTCATTCAATACATTCGGCAGATATAATTCTGCTTTCGGGTCTTGGCTGTGCTCCTGGATAAATTCGTTGAAATAAAAATCAAGATGAGAGAATACAGAAGGAGTGAACCCCATAAAATTCGTGGAAACGATTGGATTTCCTCGGATAGGAATCAGATTGTCTTTTTCATCCTGGTAGACGATTTTTCCTTCTTTTTTCAGAATGCGTGTCCTTTCGACAATACTTTTTAAATATCCCTGATCATCCAGCTCGCAGATAGCCCGAGCGACATGGCCGTGCTCTGAGAGTGTCTTAGATAATAGGAAGCCCACTAGACAGTAATTTTTGTCTTCTCTCTCTAAGGATGATAAATAAGAGAACATCATTCTGAACGAATTAGCTCCGTAAAAATCATCTGCATTTATCACCGCAAAGGGTTCATTTATTTTGGGAGCAGCCATCAATACCGCCTGAGCGGTTCCCCACGGTTTTTCTCGCTGGGCTGTGACCTGAATTCCTTCAGGAACATCTTCGATCTCCTGGAAAACATAGTGAACTTCGATTTTCTCCTGGAATCTTTTTGCCAGAATCTCCTGGAATTCTTTTTCCATACTCTTGTTGATGATAAAAGTAGCTTTCTGGAATCCTGCTTTTAAGGCATCGAAAAGGGAATAATCGATCAGCGACTCGCCTGAAGGTCCAAACTGGTCTATTTGTTTCAAACTGCCGTAACGGCTGCCTATTCCCGCAGCTAGGATCAAAAGACTGGGCTTCATTTTTTACCTCAATTTCGATTTTCTTGACTATATAACAACAATAAACAGAATTCTCTACCGTAGCACTGTAAAATGATTATCGAATCTCAGGCAAGCTTCACCAATCTCGCTTTGACTTCCTTGCCTTTAACCTTGATGTGATAGCAAGCTTGCTCTTTGACTGAGTTGTTGGCATCCAGATAGTACCGAATGAGTTGTCCTTTTCCGCTCCTGAGTTTCATTTCCCGCATCGGAATAAACATATCTTTGATGGCCATCAATTTCTTATAATCTTGCTTGGACAATCTTTTCTTTTTAATATCCTTTTTTTTCGGTTCTTCCATAGATCCTTCGTGTCCAAAGGCGAGGACCTTAACTCTTTTCCTGACTATAGCCATCAATTTCTTATAGTCTTTGAGACTCATGCCAATGCCCTGAGCCCGCCGGTGCGGAATATGGTGAAGATAGATGATCTTGGGGATGTCTTCGTAGGCTGGTTTGCTAAGGATCTTGTCCAACCTCTTCCGCTGGTCATCTCCGATGTCACCTGTGGCAATATCCAGCCACGTCCTGGTCATCGAGCAGGAGTTCAGCCCGATTACAAGCACTTTATTTCCTTCATTGTCCTTTAATATTTGGGAGGATGGCCTCTTGGAGATGTAAGGATGGTTGATCCCGAGTTCCTTGGCCAATTCATCATCAAAGTATTGTGCACTCTTCTCGCGGTAGACAAATCCTTGAAAACCATAATCGTGATTTCCAGGGACTAAACGGACATTTCCTTTAAAAGGGGTAAGAGCTTCTCTGGCTTTCTTGTACTGCCTTTTCCATCCATGCTGCACAATGTCCCCGGTGACCAGGAGATACCTGTTCCCGCCTGGCTCGATACCGAATTTTTCCTTGACCCTCTTCAGGAGAAGCTCAGCTTTCTTGGTCCAGGTCTTATTCATTCCGACATGGAGGTCACTAACGTGAAAGATCTCAATCATTGGCTTATTATCTCACCCAGCCTCTTTCCAAAGGGTGGAATTTCTTGTAATGCTCTAGGCTTTTGACTCTCCTAATTTTAAATCGAATCGCGAATAAGTATTAACACAGTATTACTTTAATCGCGGTCTGTATTTTTTAGTGCCTTTAAGACATAAGAAAAGAAAACCCTTCCAGAAATTGATGGTTTTTCATATATATTCCAACCATTAATAACGCCAATGAGATTATATTTGGTTGCCACCAGTAAATATTGCCCTCCATAGCCCGAACAGACATAGATATATTCTTGGGATTGACTGTCATAAGGTGCCAGCCACCATTGATAACCATAAGCTATATTAACGTCGTCATTATCAGGTGCTATATCAGCAACATGTGGCGTTACCGTTGCTTTAACCCATCCTTCTGGCAAGATACGCCTTCCGTCCCAGATCCCATCATTCAGGTAAAGATATCCTATTCTGGCTAAATCATAAGGCTCTAGATAGAGCCCGCCTTCTGTGTCGGGAAGGCCAGTGGGTGTTATTTTCCAGTAATAACGAGAAATCCCCAAGGGCTTAAAGAGATACTTTTCAGCATATTTGTCTATCTGCATTCCGGTGGATTCTTTTATGACTGCCGACAACAACATACTGGCGCCGCTGTTGTACTCGAATACGGTCCCGGGCTCAGCCTCCATGGGCCTGTTAATAACGAATTTGAACCAATCATCGCTGGCTTCCAACTGAATACAGGTATTGTTGGGATCAGTATAGGGTAGAGACTCATTCCAATCAATTCCTGCTCGCATCGTCAGAACATCTTCGAGGGATATTCTTTTTTTTCGTTCGTCTAGATTCTCGATTTCTTCATCCCTGAAGATGTCAACGATCTTCACATTTACTCCTGGCAATTCTTTTCTTCCAATAGCAATCCCAATGGCTGCCGAAGTCACGCTTTTGGTTACTGATTGAAGCGTGTGCAGTTGAGTTCCTTTATAAAAAGGGTGCCAGTCGGGATTGTAGTAATTATACTGCCACTCTGAATCGTCAAGACCCTGGTTAATCTTAACGTAATCATGTGCATAAGATTTTTCATACACTAAATAGCCGTTCCTGATGACGATAAAGCCATCAATATACCCATAGTCGCCGTTGGTGATTCTTTTATCCAGCTCGGATAAAGACTTTTCATTCAGTCCTTGTGCTGCGGGGGATGACTTTTTCCATCCTTCTGTTGGCCAAGTCTTTTGCTCTTGACAGCTAAGACCAAATGTACACACCAGAATCATAAGAATGATTGAAAGCAATTTAGATCTCATCATTTACCACCCTTTGATAATTGTCATTTTAATAGTAATTTCTGATGCCCATCTTGCTACTTCTTCGCCTCTTGAGCCTAAAGAATACCGAGGTCATCATTTTTTGCTTGGCTTAACGTCCCACTCGGTCTCGACATTGCCTTTGGGTTTGCCAGTGCCGCTGTCAGTTTCCGTGTATTCAAACTCGTACGATCCGTAATTGAAACTGACTTCTTCGAGGGACCCACCTCCAAAACCGCTCTCGCTTGGCTTAACCTTAACTATCTTGACATTGGAAAGGACATAGACCATGTAGACATCTTTATTTCCTCTCACCCAGCGCTGCTCGATTTTGATCTGGGAAATGTGTGCCCCCTGAGTGTACCTCTGTGAAAGAGCCGGCGAGGCAAGGTCTTTAGCTTTAGTAAGTACAAATTCCCCGGCCATTCCCCTGCCATATGTGCGCGCAGGTGCCCTCCTGGCTAACAGCGAGGGAGCAGGCAATCCTGAGATTCCATGCCTGTAGTCATGGACCTTGATCCAACCTCTATGGAATCTCTCAGAGGCGTTTCCCCTGATGCCCTGGATTTTAAGAAAACACTGAGATTCTGCAGCAACTACTGCAGTGGTCAGGATGATCCCCGCTGCAATACTTATTATCACTCGCCTCCTTAATAACAACGGAAAGACAAGAACCTTTATACTCATACACCCCTCCTCAATATTCTTTTCAATATAATATTTTCTATTTAAATGCGCCCACTGCGATTGGCATAATTTTATAATGGCTATTCCAGTTTTAGCGTTGACTTGATCAGATTCTTAATCTCTTTAGCTGTGTTGGGATCGCGAAAAGTAGCATATTCTCCTCTTTTGGTAACTTTCCAGGCCGTGACTCTTCCTTTTAGAGAGGGAAATCTTCTTTCTGCCCTTGAAATAAACTGAGCAGGATTTGAATAAACACCAAAACCTCTTGAATAGACTATGAATTTCGTATTGGGATTTCCTATTCCCATGTATCCAAGGAAAGCAACTAGCTTGCTTTCAGCTAATCCATAGAGAGGCGAGACAAAATCTGGGTCATTGAGATTGGTTGGATCGAAGAAACAAGAGCGATGGATGACAACCAGATCAGGTTTTTGCTTGAGAACCTCGCTTTCCCGGTGCCAGGTCGAGCTTACAGTTTCCTTATGAATTACGATGGGCAGATCTCTTATTATGTCGGTTAGGTCGTCAGCATTTGTTCCCCGGTTCTTCCTGGTTTCAGGATCATACACTCGGTCGGGATGTGGAGAATCCATCAGCACAATGACCGGAGTGGTATTCGGCTTAACACCAATTTCTGGAGATTTTGCGAGAAACCACACTACAACTCCGGAAATGACAGCCGAAACAATGGCCAGTAGCACATAGGAAAATATCAGCCGTCGACCTGTTACAGGTTTTTTCTCAATTTCAGTTTCTGGGAGAGCTTGTGGTACGCCAGAGGTTTCGGAGAGTGTTTCTTCGATCTCGATTCGCGCGTCTGCAATGTCATGGAGACGTTGGTGGGGATTCTTCTGGAGACATCGTCGCAGTAAATCTCTCATCCTTACTGGAGTCCCTTCGGGTAGTGCTTTCCAATCAGGTTCATGCTCAAGGATAGCGGCAATGGTATCCGAGATGGTCTCTCTTTTAAATGCTCTTTTCCCAGTTATCATTTCATAGAGCACACAACCAAACGCGACCAGATATCGGTCCGCTTGTCCAGCTGCTTGCCTCGTGTCTGCTCAGAGCTCATATAAGCAGCGGTGCCCAGGATGATCCCTGAACGGCTACTCTCGGCTGTGAGGGTAGGGGATTTAGAAAGATCCACGCCTGCAGCCTCGCCTGAAGCTGCAGTCTCAAAAGCCTTAGCCAGACCAAAATCGAGAACCTTGACCTTTTCCTCTGGAGTCACCTTGATGTTGGAAGGCTTTAGATCTCGATGGATGATTCCCTTATCGTGGGCTGCCTCTAGGGCTTCGGCGATTTGATGGCAGATTCTCAGCGCCTCCTCAGTTTCTAATGATCCGGCGAATACTCTTTCAGCAAGGGTATTTCCTTCCACCAGCTCCAGGACCAGGAAATGTATACCTGAAGACTCCTCCAGGCCAAAGATGGTGGCGATACTGGGATGATTCAGAGAGGCAAGCAATTTAGCTTCCCTTTCAAAACGAGCCAGCCGCTCTCTATCCTGGGCGAATTTCTCTGGGAGAGTCTTTATTGCAACTTCGCGCCCGAGCTTTTTATCTTTTGCCCGGAAGACAACGCCCATGCTGCCTTCGCCGAGTGTTTGGAGGATTTCGTAGTGGGAAATGGTTTTTCCGATCATTCCTCGCCCCTGATATAGCTTTCTGACTTATAACAAAGTGAGAATGTGAAGTCAAATGCAGAAGGAGACACAAAAATGACACGGTGGAGCAACGAGCCTTGTTATCTAGAAGTGAAGGAAAATATGACTTGAAAGAAAAATTCTGATTTCGGCCTTATATTTATTCGTACCGCAGGGAATCGACCGGATTTGCTAAAGCCACCTTTATAGACTGGAAGCAAACTGTAAGAACAGCGATGATCAAAGCTACAAATCCAGAGAATAAAAAGGTCACCAGACCGATTTCTGTGCGATATGCGAAATTCTTCAGCCATCTTGTCATTACAAAATATGCTACTGGCCAGGCTATGATATTGGCCAGGGCAACCAGCACCACAAATTCTTTGGATAACAGCCGAACAACACTACCCACAGAGGCTCCCAACACTTTGCGGATTCCTATTTCCTTGGTCCTCTGTTCGGCTGTAAAAGATATCAATCCGAACAGACCGAAGCAGGAAATGGAAATCGCCAGCAAGGTGAAGATCCTGAGAATCATCTCCAGGCGCTGTTCTGATCTGTACCTGGCATCGATGGTATCGTCTAAGAAATGGAATTCAAAGGGATACTCAGGGATGGCTCTGTCCCACATCTTTTCTAGGGAGGCAATGGTTCGAGGGATATTGTCTGCACTTATTCGGATATAAACATAATTTTGGTACATCCAGTACTGATAGGGCATCAGATGAAGCACCAGAGGCTCTATTTCGTAGTGAAGCGGAGCAAAATGAAAATCTCTTATCACACCGGTTATTTTTCCCGTTTTATCTAACAAACGAAATCTCTTTCCCACTGGAGATTCTAATCCGGTTGCCTTGATCGCAGCTTCATTCAGGACAAAATTTTGAGAGTCGGACGGAAATTCGTCGGACAAGAACCGCCCCTCGATCATCTCCAATTGAAATGTTTTAAGAAAATGAGAGTCAACAGCCATATGATTCATCTCCACTTGATATTCTGGATCTTTCCCTTCCCAGTCCAGTTGTCCAAATTCTCCACCCATCCTTCCAAAGGGTAAACAAGTTGTCGAAGAAACCTCTAGGATGTTTGGATTTTGTGAGAGCTCGTTTTTGAGCGTTTTGTATTTTAGCCATGCTTTTTGAGCATCATACTGCTCCCAGAGATTGCCTTCACTCCGCAATTGTGTATAGATCAAATAGTTTTTTTCAAAACCCAGTTTCCGGTTCTTGATAAAGCTCAACTGTCTGTTAACAGTCAAGGTGCTGATTATTAAGGCGATCGTTAGAACAAATTGAAAGATGACGAGACCCTTTCGGATAGGTGCAGTGCTGGTGCCGAATTTCTTGGCAAACAAAGTTCCCTTCAATATTCGGTTCGGCTCAAAAGAGGAGAGGAACAAGGCTGGATAACTCCCGGCGAGAATTCCGGTCAACAGGGTTATGGCTAGTATGCCCATAAACATAAATTTTGTGTGTGCCAGATTCAGGCTCAGTTCTTTACCAGATATCTGGTTGAAGACCGGGAGAAAAAGGGCAACGAGGAGAATGGATATCAACAGCGCCAAAAAAGCAAACAAAACGGATTCACTCAAAAACTGTTTCAAAATATTTTTCTTTCTTGCTCCGACGATTTTGCGCAATCCGATCTCTTTGGCCCGTGTTCCAGCTCGGGCCGTTGCCAGGTTCATGTAATTGATACAGGCAATAATAAGGATCAACAAAGCCAGGATCGAAAAAAAAGACAACGGGCGAATGGCGCCTTCTCCCTGCAGTCCATACAGATAAATCTCGGAAAGAGGTTGGAAATAATAACGAGCTCCTTCAGACTCTTTGGTTTTGATCCAAGATTCCAGCTTTTTATTCACTTTCTCGAAGGATGTGTTCGGCTGGAGTAAAACATAAGTGTAGTATAACCAACCCGTCCAATGAGTGCGGCCTCCCATAGCCTTCGCACGTTCGATCGATCCCAGAAAATCGAATTGAAGATGGGAGTTTTTGGGAATATTTTCAATAACACCTGTCACTTCATAATCATTCTGATTCTGGGTCTGGATCGTTTTTCCTAAGGGATCTTGACGGCCAAAATATTTTAAGGCCATATCTTTCGTGATCACAATCGAGGAGGGAGAAGAGAGGGCTGTTGAGGGATCTCCTTTAAGGAAAGGAAACGTGAAAATTGCAAAAAGAGAAGGGTCAGCAAAGTAGAAATTTTCTTCATAATATTTTTTTTCTCCATGTGCGACCAACAATTTTCTCGTCGGCAGGAGTCGAGTAAACTCCCTGACCTCTGGGATTTCTTCTTTCATGGCCGGACCCAGAGGATAGGGTGTGCCTGCTGTGATTTGAGAATGAGGGCCATAATTTAGGTCATTCACAGTTCGATATATATTTCTTGTTTGTTCATGAAAGCGATCGTACCGGACCTCATCATTGATCCATAAAAGGATAAGAACACAACAAGCCATCCCGATGGAAAGACCCGAGATGTTGATGAACGAATAGATTTTGTGCCTTTTGAGATGTCTTAAGACAACGGTTATATAGCTTCTAAACATGACTAAACTCCACCAGACATAAAATGTGAAGCTTGCCCAGATTGATTTTACAATCTGAAACCAATACCAAGCCTGAGCCCTGGATCTTCCTCGTGTTTGAGCGATTTCTGCATACAGCTCTTCATAATCACCGGCGACAGATTCGCTTTCTCCCTTTGGGAGAAATATCTTTAGTATTTTCTCTCCGAATAGGGGAGGTGCATCTTTTTTGTTTTTCATGTTTCTTGTTTCATGCTTTTTTGGTGACCAGGAATTCGGCCCAAAGGACGTCATGCTCCTTTTTTAATGTTTTAAGGGTGTGGAGCCCCAATTTTGAGACCCGGTAGATCTTTTTGCTTCTTCCCCCTCTTTTAGCCGTTGCTTTCCCCAGGTAGGATTCGACGAGTCCTTCCTTCTCCAGTTTCATCAAGGGCTTGTGTATGGCTCCCACTGACCAGTCGGTCTCCATGATTTTAGATAAATGATTTTTTATTGCCAGGAGGTAGGCGGATTCTTTGAGGTTCCAGATGGCGATGAGAATCTGTTCTTCTCTTCTTGAAATTGTTTTCATTTTACTCTCCAAAATCCTATTTCATAGTAAAAAGTAAAACAAATCACCACAAAAGTCAAGTATTTTTTGGAAAAAAGTAAAACAAATACGCGGTGGAGTTGATTTGTTGGTTACTTCCCCAGGGAAGTGTACGCAGTTTTTCCAGCACTCCCAAAAGAGATGGTAAAAAAGAAGAGAAGCATTGAGATTAATAGTCTATTATTCATAAGTGCTCTCTTTCGTTGGATCCTAATACATCAATCGTCTTTTTCAATTCTAGATATAATAAGAATTTTTATTATCCCCCCTAGTCTCTATTAATGATTCCTTTCCCGTTTCAATTTTCTTGTGGGAAGACAGGGCTCGGGTTTAGATTCTTCAAATCTAAATTATCTTTGAAAGCTTTTATTATAGAATTCACCCCCTCATTTAGCTTGTTTAGATAGACGAGTCTTTATTTAGCCGATGAGTCTTTTATTTGCATCCTACTGTTCTGATAGAATCGGAGCCTTCGATGGTCGACCCGCTATTAATTTTTCCTGTGAGATAAACAGTATTATCGCCGCACTCGATGCCTGTTTCTTGGGTTTGAAAATGAAGAATCATATCTGTATCCCCATCACCATCGACATCTTCTAAGACATGATGAACAGGATTCGCTTCGTTCCCAGTTTTACCAAAGAGAACAGTGGTTGTGTCTACAGTAGTGGCATCGAAGGTTCCAGTGGTCAGGATAGCTACGGGAATCTTCCCCCTGCTTTTGGGATTAATGCTATTCGGATCGCTGCCGGGTTTAATATCAATGTTCACATGGAAGCTCAGGTCGAAGATCGTCCCCGCCTGGAGGAAGCTACCTGGCCCGTCGTTGCTGATCTCCATGACGGTTCGCCCTTCGAAGCTCGCGAGGCGCACGCCGTAAGCAGAACTATCTCCGCACTGGTCGTCTACGATCCAGTGCGTCAGTGGCTCCCAAGATCCCGTGCTCTCCCGCCTGAACTGGAAATCCCACAGATAGACTTTGAAGAGCCCCGAGTACAGGTAGAACTCCGTACGAAAGATGATCGGTCCACCGGGTGAGATGAAGCGCGCATTGCTGTCCGGCAGGGCAAATGCGACGTTGTAGGTCGTAGACCCGATGGTGGCCGAGGTGTCCCACTGGCGGTACGTGTCGGCGTCTAGTGGATCGACGCATTTCCATCCAGTCTTGTCGGACACGAGACCGGCACGGGTGATCATGACCTCTGTAGTCGTTTGGTTGAGATTCAACTGAGAAATCGCGTCGGTCTTCGGAATCGGAAGGTTGTCGATTAGATAGCTCTGCAGCGGAAAGATTGATGCCGCGAACGTTTTCGCACCTGTTTTCCCCAGGCCCACATAGTCAGGAACCGCTAACCGAAGACTGGCCTTGCTGCCCACACGAGTCCCAAGGAGCGGCCAGGTAGTGCAGATCGGGTGGTCATAGATCAACCCGAGCGTGTAGAGGTTACTCTCCAGGGAATACGTGACTATCGCTCCAGGCGTGTAAATTGGTATGAAGCCAAAAAGAATCTTGAGGCCAAGGCCTGCTTGGTTGTTGTCGGCGACGTGCAACTTGTAGCGCAGCCCCGTGATGTCCTGAGGTCCCAGACCAGGAGCGAAATAAGCTCTGACACCCATGTTGCCGTTGCACTGCGCGAGATCCGATTTTTGGATTTCCCATTCCGTTGCAAAAACTAAGACAAAAAGCAATGCTGTTAAGAGCAAGATAAATGGGCCTCTTGGCAGCCTATGGACACTTTTTTGTTTTAATATTTCCATTATCCCATCCTCTTTTTTTTAATCCTGAAATCTATTTCATATATCTAAATTACTGCAGCAATTTCAGGCTTTATGAGTTTAAGTGCAACTTTTTTTTATCTCCGTATCATGAGCCTTATAGACTTTACCCATCCCACTTTTGCCCAGCTCTTCAAGGATTTCATATCTATCAGCAAAGGTAGTTCCTTTGGTTAACTTTTTAACAGGGGTTTCAAGGGTTTTAGTTTCGGATACTCCCTCGGAGGGAGGAAGCGGAGTCGCACACTTACCGCAATAGAGAGTATCGTCGGGATTTTCAAAATGACATTTGGGGCATTCAATACCCATTATTCCCTCTGCTTGGCAAAAGAATAACAATTTATGAGCAATGAGTCAACTGGATTAAATGCTTCTGAAATATATTGGATATTTTAAAGATAGAAAAGAACACTTATGAATTCGCTGGATTTTAACTAATTTTCTCCTAAATTAGCCTTAAAAAGCTCCAACCCACATATGCTTTAATAATATGGTCTGTATAATAGGTCGGCTAATTCATATCGATAAACCTCATAGGGGGATGTGGGGTCAAGGCCAGGCAACCTCGGGCTTTTGGGATAGTGGATAATCTTAGTGCGACACAGCTAAATAAGCTAATCTATTGATTTATTTAGAGTTAACCATATATTGTCTTGTCGTGTAACATCGATTAGGTCAACTAACTGCATATAATTGCTACGTCTTAGGGAATCTTAAGAATGCTAGAAATGAAAAGTGAGTAATAGAGAGAGGCTAACCTCTAGGCTAAGGCATAATATATCGTAAGCTTGATTCTTGTTTGAGAGCTTACTCAAGAAGACTCACCTTCTGCTAAAGCTTTATTTGATATAGACTTCTCCCTGCGTCATAAATACGTGACAAATTTTACTTACTAGCGCTGAAGCTATGGTAGTGCGGTTGAAAGGCAAAAATGGGATTTTCCAGGGGAAAACAGAGATATCAGGCTGGCTGGGAAGCAGGGATTCGAACCCCGATTCCATGATCCAGAGTCATGTGTCCTACCGTTGGACGACTTCCCAACCGGGATATTAATGATAATTGATAATCTGTCCTTTTTCAACCCTGGGCCACGTTGACTTGGTAAGGGGATGATGATAGTATTGACGGCTAAAATGAGGAAGACCTGGATACGCTTAATATTGATTTTGCTGCTGATGGTTGTCTTCCTGTATTTTTTCTTTAAAAGTGTTGAATGGAAGGAAGTTTTCAGTTATCTGACCGGCATTGATATCAAGATCTTCATTCTCGTTATCATATTGACACCGGTTCATCTGGCCACTCGCGGCTACAGATGGAAATATCTGCTGATGCATGAGAAGAAAGATGTCAGGTTTTCCAACATGTTCGCTGGAAACGCGGTGGGATTTACAGTTACTTTTATTTTTCCAGGAAGACTGGGAGAGCTGGTGAAGCCCTTGTACTTGGCTCAAATGGAAAAAATGAGCAAAGGTTTTGTCATTGGGACCGTGGTGGTTGAAAGGACCTTTGACCTCTTTACGATGAGCTTTCTCTTAGGGCTGTTTCTCTTATCCAGGCCCCTCTATCCTTCCTTTTTTCAGGGAAAAAAGGAAGCCTTTTCGAATCTATACTTGTGGGGAATAGTAGCTGTCTCTTTTGCCACCGTGCTGCTGATATTCTCGCTTTCTCTCTATTTTTTTAAGGAAAAAACGCTTTCTATCATTCGATTTATTTTAAAACCTTTCCCTCATGGAATATCCGATAAGGTCCTCGAGCTTTCCCAGGAATTCATCCTAGGATTGAAATTTTTCCATTCCATCGGAAACTTGCTCATCTACATCTTGCTATCCTTCGTGGTCTGGTTGGGCATAATTTTCTTTTATTGGGTGTTTTTCTTCGCCTATGATATCTCCCTGCCTTTCTTTTTTCTTTTCCCCTATGTTTTCTTGGTTATGGTCGGTGCTTCGATTCCGACTCCAGGAATGGTGGGCGGGTTTCACTCTTTCAGCAAATTCGGTATGACGTCTCTCTACAACATTGATATCAACCTGGCCGTGGCTATGACCATTGTCGTCCATGCTCTCCAGCTGATAGTGACTTGCTTAATAGGTTATGCTATATTGTGGAAAGAAGGTATCTCCATATTACAGCTAAGAAAATTAGGTGAGAAGGAAAGTCAATGAGGTGCCCTTACTGCGGACACCTGGAGAGTAAAGTCATTGATTCTCGGGAAAGCAAGAAGAGTGTATCCATTCGCCGGCGCAGAGAGTGTCTTGCCTGTAACAGAAGGTACACCACTTATGAGAAGATTGAAGAAATTCCCTATATGGTGGTGAAAAAAGATGGGAGGAGAGAGCCCTTTGACAGCCAAAAACTCATGCATGGCTTGATGAAGGCTTGTGAGAAGAGACCTGTTCCAGTGAGGAGACTGGAAGAGATAGTTGAAGAGATCGAAACGCGGCTTCAAGAGAAATCAGATAAAGAGATCAGCACCTCAGATATCGGCCGCTTCGTTATGAGAAGACTCAAGGTGTTGGATAAAGTCGCCTATGTCAGGTTTGCCTCTGTCTACCGGGAATTCAAGGATGTTTTGGAATTCAAGAAAGAGCTAGAGAAACTTTTGAAAGAAAAATAAACAAAAATGGTAAAGACGATTAAGCCCATTTCCAGAATCGCCAAGATTGAGGAGGAAATCAACCGGATAATCGGAGAAGTTTTTTACCGAAAAGAAGATTATTTCGGTCTGGATGAGGGATGGGTTCCCTGCATCGATATCTATGAAAGAGATAATAAAATCACCATCGAAACTGAACTTCCAGGAGTTACCCAGAGGGACATCATCATCTTGCTTCATAGCAACCGGATTGAAATAAGGGGGAGAAAAAAAGAGAATCTTCCCTCTTCGAAATTTAGATATCTGCGTTTGGAAAGAGAATTCGGGAATTTTCGTCGGATTATATCTTTGCCTCACTCAGTTGTGCCGGAGAAAACAAAGGCAACTTTGGTCAACGGAATCTTAACCATAGAGCTGAGAAAAATGAGGCGGAAAGAGGATAAAGAAGTCAAGGTGAAGATCCAGAAACCTGACAAATCCACAGGAGGGAACTGATGACCAAGAAGGAAGGAGAAAACGGGTTCCAGTTTGATGCTCTTGCCGATGAGCAGGAGCAAAAGCTGCATATTCCCAAGAAACTGCCCCTTCTTCTGCTGAGAGATATCGTTGTTTTCCCTTACATGGTGGTTCCCTTATTTGTAGGGAGGGAAAAGTCAAAGAATGCTATCGATGAAGCCTTGTCTACACATCGGATGGTTCTACTTCTGACCCAAAAGGATATGGAGTTGGAAGAGCCAAAACGAGAAGATGTCTATGAAATGGGCACCGTGGCCTTGATCATGAGAATGCTCAAGCTTCCGGATGGTAGAGTGAGAATACTTGCTCAAGGCATTGTTAGAGGCAGGATAGAAAGCTTCGAGCAGGAAAAAAATTTCTATGCAGCCGATGTTAAGGTCATTCATGAACCCGAAAAAGTCGAGACAACTATCGAAACTGAAGCTTTAATCCGGAATGTTCGTACAGGGATGGAGAAAGCGGCCTCCTTAGGAAAGAATATTCCTCCTGAGATATTGATCATTGCAGCCAACGTCGAAGAGCCGGGGAGGCTGGCAGATTTAACTGTAGCCAATCTGAATTTGAAAGTCACCGAAGCTCAAGAAGTCTTAGAAATTGTAGACCCCTTTTTGAGGCTAAAGAAAGTTTACGAACTTTTAGCCCGAGAGCTCGAACTTCTTGACGTGCAGTCCAAGATCAGCAGCGAAGCTAAGGGAGAAATGGAAAAACTCCAGAAAGAATATTTCTTGAAGCAGCAGATGAAAGCCATCCAGAAAGAACTGGGGGAAGGGACTGAGATTCAAGAAGAGATCAAGGGCTATCAAGATAAGTTAAAAAAACTCAAGGTTGCCCAGGAAGTTAGGGAAGAATTAGATAAACAAATCAAACGCCTTTCCCAGATGCATCCAGAATCCGCCGAGACAGCCGTGGTGAGGAATTATCTGGATTGGATGTTTGCTCTCCCCTGGAATAATAGCACTAAGGATAATTTAGAACTTAAGCAAGCCAAGGTCATCCTGGATGAGGATCACTATGGTTTGGATAAAGTTAAGGAGAGAATCGTAGAGTATTTGGGCGTTCGCAAGCTTTCCAAAAAGATTAAAGGACCCATTCTATGCTTCGTTGGACCTCCTGGGGTGGGGAAGACATCCCTTGGTCGGTCTATAGCCAGAGCATTGGGAAGGAAATTCATTCGGATCTCTTTGGGGGGAGTCCGGGATGAAGCCGAAATCAGGGGGCACCGAAGAACTTATGTCGGAGCGCTGCCGGGAAGGATTATCCAGGGCTTACGGCGCACTGGGTCGAATAATCCGGTGTTCATGATGGATGAGGTGGATAAAATCGGGGCTGATTTCAGGGGAGACCCATCCTCGGCTTTGCTGGAGGTGCTTGATCCCGAACAGAATTATTCTTTCCGTGACCATTATTTAGGAGTTCCTTTTGACCTCTCCAAAGTTATGTTCATCACTACTGCCAATCTCCTAGACCCCATTCAGCCCGCATTTCGAGATAGGATGGAGATCCTGAACCTGCCAGGCTATACTGAGGAAGAAAAGCTGCAGATTGCCCTCCGTCACTTGGTCCCTAAACAGGTAGAAGAGAATGCTCTGAACAAGAATCTCATCTCCTTTACCAAAGGGGCTATCAAGAAAATAATTTCTCAGTATACCCGAGAGGCTGGAGTGAGAAACCTGGAGCGGGAGATTGCTTCTGTCTGCCGTAAAGTCGCCAGGAAAGTTGCCGAAGGAAAGGAAAAGCTGACCAAAGTGACCTCTCAAAACATTGAGAACTTTCTGGGCCCTCCCCGAATCTTCAAGGATCAGCTTCTCCAGAAAGACCAGGTCGGAGTTGCCACTGGAGTGGCTTGGACAGCCACCGGTGGAGAAATACTTTTTGTCGAGGCCACCAAAATGAAGGGAAAGGGAAATTTGACCTTGACTGGCTCTTTAGGCGATGTGATGAAGGAGTCGGGCCAAGCCGCCTTAAGTTATGCTCGTTCTCATTCCAAAGAATTCGGCATCGATGGCAAGATCTTTTCTCAGTTTGATTTTCACATTCATATTCCCGAAGGTGCGATTCCCAAGGATGGCCCTTCTGCTGGTGTGACTATAGCCACATCTCTTATTTCTGTTTGCAGCGATGTAAAAGTAAAGAGGGACGTGGCTATGACAGGGGAGATTACTTTAAGAGGCAATGTGTTGCCGGTTGGTGGAATTAAAGAAAAGGTTTTAGCTGCCCAGAGAGCTGGAGTCAAGAAGATGATCCTGCCCTTGGAAAATAAAAAGGATCTGATCGATATTCCAAAGAAGATAAAGAAAGAGATGCACTTCATCTTTGTTGAAAAAATAAAGGATATGTTTAATGAATCTCTAGTGAAACCCTTTTTGAGAGCAGCGGATAAGACCGAATAGACGAATCATTTTTCAGTTTCCTTCCTATGAAGCTTCAGAACTTAGGAGAAAACAAGTTAATCTCAAGAATAAGGAAGGATTTTTCAAAACCACATCCCGATATCCTGGCTGAAATCGGAGATGATGCAGCTGTCATCAAACATGGTCAGAAGTTCTTACTCATCACCAAAGACCTGCTCTTTGAAGGGGTCCATTTTCTGTCTCCGCTTCATCCTCCCTTTCTTCTAGGACGAAAAAGCCTGATGGTTAACCTTAGCGATGTGGCTGCTATGGGTGGCCTCCCAAAATTCGCTCTCCTCGGGCTGGGCCTGCCGCCGGAAATGGATTCAAGCTGGCTCCAGCAATATTTTGCTGGTTTTAAATCGGCGGCGAGTGAGGAAGGAGTAGCTTTAATCGGAAGAGATATTTCCCAGACAAAGAAAATTGCCATCTCTGTGACCGTCATCGGAGAAGGAAAAAATATCATCCAGAGAGACGGAGCTGAAGCCGGGCATCATATCTTTGTTTCGGGATGTTTGGGAAATGCCCGCCAAGGACTGATTCTTCTAAAAAAGGGATACAGACTGGGGGACAATAAAAAAGCAGACCCTTTTCTTAAAGCTTTTTTAAACCCTTCCCCTCCTATCACTCTGGGTAAAGAGTTATCACGCTTGAAGCTCGTCTCTTCAATGATAGATATCAGTGATGGCTTATCTGTAGATTTATCTCATCTCTGTGAAGAGAGTGAAGTTGGGGCTGAAATACACCTGGATAGATTGCCTCTATCCCAAGAAATTCACCATTTTCAGAGACAGCCCTATCGGCTAGCCCTTCATGGAGGAGAAGATTACGAGCTTCTCTTCTCAGTTCCTCCCCAGAATTTGAGGTCGCTATCAAGGCTGCAAAAGAAGCACCAGATAACCTTCATAGGTCGAATGATCGAAAAGAGGCAAATCTTTTTAATCGACCGTGGCGGTAGAAGAAGCCCTTTAAGCATCAAAGGTTACCAGCATTTCCAGAAATAAGAGGTTAGGTCTTGACTTTCAACTTTTCTCTAAGGTTTCTCGTTCTTCTGTGATAGAACGAGAAGAGGGCTTAGATCTAAAATAAATTCCAGGGTCTTGGAGCTGCAGAACTGACCCCAGAATTATGTTTAGAATGTATTCCTGAATGTTGAAAGTCAAGACCTGACCCCAATTTTAGGTTGACAAAAGAGTTCTTATTTTATAATTCACTATTAAGAGGATAGAATTAAAGGAGCGAAAAAGGAGGATACTATGGTAAAGAAAGGGTCGATTCTTATCATTTCATTTCTTTTTCTGGCCACAACCATGTGGGCAGGAGGGTGGAACAATACCCTGATGGGCTGTCGAGCCATGAGTATAGGTGGAGCTTTTACGGCTATTGCCGATGACCCGAGCGCGATCTTCCACAATCCCGGTGGCCTGGGCTTTCAAGAAAGCCGCCTGAATTTTTCTCTTCAGGGTTTTTATGTATGGCCTACTCATAAATACACCATGCCGACAGGTACGACGATCCAGAGCAAATACGATAATCCGTTGCCTCAATTTTTTGTGACTTACAGGACGAGTGAAAGGATAACTTTAGGATTCGGGATCTATGTTCCTTATGCCGGAGGAGGAGTTGATTGGAAAAAAGACCAATTGGGAGTTCCATTAGAATCTGTTATGGGCGTTTATGCCTTAACTCCCACCATAGCCTATCAGGTCAGCGATAAATTATCCCTTGGATTCAACCTGATCTATTACAGAGGAATATGTACAGTGAATACCGAAATAGGAGGCTATGGTCCGTTAAGCTCAGAAGAAACTGGGGGGTCTCTTTCGGCTGGCTTGGGTTTGATGTACAAGCCAACTGATAAACTCAGTCTGGGAATGAGCATCAGAGGCCCGGCTAAGATGAAGCTCTCCGGGACAACCTCCATTAATTATGGAGGAATGAAATTAAACCTGGATTCAGAAACAAGCTTCGATCTCCCCTGGGATATGGAATTCGGCCTATCTTATAAAATAACAGAGAACTTCCTTTTCGCCGCAGGCTTTCAGTACACCATGTGGTCAGCGCTGGATAAAGTCGGAAAAACGATAAAAAATGTGCCTGGCTTTGATCCCAATCTCCAGATGCCTGTTTTTGCAGATATACAGGAAGAGGAGATTTTGAAGTTCAAAGACATCCTTATTTGGAGAGCTGGATTGGAATACATCTTTCCTCAGGGGGTTTCCTTCCGCGCAGGGATAGGTCTTGACCACTACGCCAGCCCTGCAGAGACCTTGAGTATTACCAACATCGATGTGAATAAACTCACTTTTCTGGGCGGAGTTGGTTATAAAGCGGGAAAAATGCAGATTGATTTTCTCTATGCCTATGCTATCGGAAAAGAACGAGAGAAAATATTAAGTGATTATTTAATACCGCTCACAGAAAAATATAACCTTAATGTCTTCATTCTTGGACTGGGAATAACTTTTTCCTATTGATAAATCGCTGAAAAAATAGCCTGAATAAGCTGTGTTAATCTGTGGGCAGGTACGTTTGTTTTTAAAGAATATCAATTAGAGAGCAGAGATCCTTCGAAGACGACCTCTGCTGGGCCAGTCTGATAGACTTTCTCTTTTTCCCATTCTACGGTTAAAGAACCCATACTTGTTTTTACTTTAACTTTTCTGTCAGTCAATTTTTTTAAAATCGAGGCCACAGCAGCGGCACAAGACCCGCTTCCTGAGGAAAGAGTTTCTCCGACTCCCCTTTCCCAGAAGAGAACTTCAATTTCTCCTCTGTTTAGGACTCTTACAAATTCTGCGTTGATTCTTTTCGGGAAAAAAGGGTGAGACTCGATTTCTCTCCCTATCTGATGCCATTCGATTCTGGCCGGAAAGCGGTCCACAAAAACTGAGCAGTGAGGATTACCCAGAGAGACTACAGTTACAGGGTAGATTTTTTTATTTATGGAAAGGGGATAATCGATGATCTGCTCATGAAAGGAGCCATCATCAAAGGGAATATCAGAAGAAGAAAGCTGGGGAATACCCATCTCAATCTTGATCAGGAAGTGATTGTTTTTTTGTTTGATGAGCTTCGACTCTCTGGGGCCAGCAGTAGTTAGGAATAAGATCTTGGAAGACTCTATTCTCTTTTGGTGATAAAGACGGGCAGCTGCACATCTCAGGCCATTCCCTGAAACTTCGGCTTCTGTCCCATCGGCGTTGAATATCCTGAAATTGACCTCGCCTTTGGCTTTGTCCTTAACAGCTATGACAAGCAAACCATCAGCTCCGACTCCTGTATGGCGATCGCAGATGTTTTGGGCAAAACTGCTGAGGTCAGGAATAGAGGTGGCTTCTTTTTGATCGATGACCAGGAAATCGTTTCCCAGCGAATGAATTTTAATAAATTTCACTCAGGGGATCCTAAGAGTGATTAGGGTATCTTGAAATTCTCCGTTGCTCTCTCTTCGAACAAGTAGAATGATGGCATCTCCGGATTCTTTCTTTTTTACGATATTTTCAAAATCTCTCACTGACGCAACTTCCTTTCTGTTCACCTCTAAGATAATGTCTCCAGCTCTTAATCCTCTTCTTTCTGCTTCACTGTACTGCTGCACCTTAGTTATCAAGAGTCCTTCCCGGGTTCTATAACCGTATCTTTGGGCCAGCCGGGGAGTCATAGCCGTCACGGAGATCCCTATGTCTTTTCCTGAGGGAGTTTCTGGCTCCATCTCTTCCACTGGGGACTTCTCAGTGATCCTAACGGTGAAGGATTTTTCTTTTCCGTCTCGAATGACTTTAATGTTAACCTTGGTTCCGGGTTCGATATCAGCGATCTTAAACCTGAGGTCATTCCCGTCCTCGATCGGCTGTCCGTTAACTTCAATAATAACATCATAACGTTCTAGGCCAGCTTTCTCGGCAGGGAAACCAGGCTCTACTGAAGCCACCAAAGCTCCTTTTTTAGACGAAAGATTCAAGCTCTTTTTGACATCATCTGTCACGGGCTGGATTCCAACCCCCAGATAACCTCTGACTACTCTCCCTTTTTCCCTGAGCTGTTTGACAACTTTTTTAGCTAAATTGGAAGGAATGGCAAACCCAATCCCGATGTTTCCTCCCGAAGGACTCAGAATGTTGCTGGTGATTCCGACGACCTCTCCTTTCATATTCACTAGAGGTCCACCGCTATTCCCTCTATTGATGGCTGCATCAGTCTGGATGAAATCTTGATACTCAGGAACGTTCATACCTACGCCGAGCTGTCTTCCTTTGGCGCTGACAATTCCAGCGGTGACTGTATGCTCCATTCCAAAGGGATTGCCGATAGCTAAGACCCACTCTCCGACTCGAAGTCGGGCCGAATCCCCGAGCTCTACATAAGGAAGGTTCTTTCCTTCAACTTTAATCAAGGCTAGATCAGTATTCGGGTCTGTTCCGATGACTTCGCCACTGTAATCTTCACCGTCGATTGTGAAAACAAGCACGCTGATAGCATTCTCGACGATGTGATTATTGGTTATAATGTACCCTTTTCTGTCTATACAAAAACCAGTCCCTTGGGCCCTAGAGCGGTATTCCCTTTCTCTCTCCCTTGGACGGCCAAAAAATCTCTCCCAGAAATCTTCAAAAGGGTCAGAGCGGAAATCATCCCCGAAACCCCGGACCCTTCTCTTTTCCACTCTTTCGGCCTCAATTTTAAACACTGCGGGACCGACGCTTTCGGCAATATTCACGAAATCCAAATCAGGCTTTATCTGGGCAGCAGATGAGGCATAAACGGTGGGAGTTATAGAGAAAGGACTGCTTTCTTCTAAGTAGCTTATCTGAGCGTTTTTTTCAGGAAGATAGACAAATAGCAGGCCAGCTAGAAGGGCTCCGACCAGGAAACTCATGAGTGAAATCACTATGTATTTTTTCATTTTTTCCTCCGAGAAAGTTCCTTTTTTAAATTAACATACTTATCTCAAAAATTCAATGAATCGACATATATTAAACCTGCATTGTTGAAAAAAGTTGCATTGTGTTTCCTATGGGTTTATTATCAAGATCAAAACAAAAACTGCGGCTACTCTAGAGAAAAGAGTGAAAATGGTCATGAAGAAAGGAATTCTGATTGTCTTCGAAGGCATAGATGGCTCAGGGAAATCAGTTCAAGCCAAACTCCTTCAGGAGAAACTCAAGGAGGAAGGATTCGATGTGGTTTCTTTCCAGGAGCCTTCCGATAGCCAGTGGGGTCGTGAAATCAAGAAAAAAGCCTTTCATCCTGATTCTCTCTCCCCGGAAGAAGAATTGGATCTCTTCGTAAAGGACCGCAGAGAAAATGTTGAGAGAAACCTGAGGCCTGCTCTCCAAGAGAAGAAGGTCGTAATCCTCGACAGATATTATTTTTCGACCATATCTTATCAGGGAGCCAGGGGAATCGATCCAGACAGAATACGAAAGATCAATGAAGAGTTCGCACCTAAGGCGGATTTGGTTTTTATCCTGGATATTGATGCCCGGTCAGGTTTAAACCGCATCAAAGACAGAAAGAATAAAGAGAGGCTTTTCGAGCGCGAGGATTATCTGGCCAAGGTTGATCAGATCTTCAGAAGCCTCAGGGAAAAAAATTTTATACACCTTGATGCTCTGGAGAAAGAAGAACAAATCAGCCAGAAGATAGCCAAGATTGCCCTCGATTACCTTAGAAATAATCTCGCCTAAAATACAGCAAAATAAGGGGTCAGGTTCACGCGTTTAACCTTTTTGTCATGGCGAGCGAAGCGTGGCCATCTCATGAATAAAAGGCATTGAATTTTCTTTTTATGAGATTGCTTCGGCCTTACTGGCCTCGCAATGACAATATTGATAGTTCCTCTCCCTGACCCTTTCGTCTTCCTTATTTAATAAAAGCTAAAAGTGTAGACCAGCCCCCTATAATATTTCTCAACTCTTTACTGGACATATTCATTTTGTTATATTTTTATTTGATGGCCTTTAAATTCAAGATAAAGATAACAAAGACCGAAAGGCGAACTGCCCTTAAGATTGTTATTTTGTCCCTCCTTTTTTTGATGGCTTGCGGGCTGGGAGGTATTTATGGTCTCTACACGGCGATAAGAGAAAATCTTCCCTCTATTTCCACTTTAGAAGAGTTCGAGCCTAACATCATTACCTCCATTTACTCTGAGGAAGGAGAGGTTATCGGTGAATTTGCCATAGAGAAGCGGGTGGAAATACCGTATGAGGAAATCCCAGAAATCCTGAAAAATGCCATAATTGCCACTGAGGACCCTCGTTTTTACCATCATAATGGCATCGACTTCCGTGGAATCTTGAGAGCTGTAAGAGAAGATATTAGGCTCAGGCTCGGTAGAAAACCAAGGAAGCTTCAGGGGGGAAGCACCATAACCCAGCAGCTGGCTCGGCTGCTCTTTCTTACTCCCAGGCAGACAATTCGGCGGAAATTAAAAGAAGCCTTGCTTGCTCTGCAGATCGAGAAGAATTATTCCAAAGAAAAGATTCTGACCATGTATTGCAATCAGTTTTACCTTGGTCACGGAGTCTACGGGGTCGAAGCTGCCTCGAACCTTTTCTTTGGTAAGAGTGTTCCCGAGTTGAACCTGGAAGAGAGTGCTCTGATCACTGGGATTTTCAGAGGGCCTTCAGTTTATTCCCCTTATAACAGGCAAGAATTGACTCTTCGCCGCAGAAACCATGTGATCAATCGGTTAGTCGAGGAGGGATATTTACTCAAGGAGGAAGGGAAAGAGCTCAAAGAGAAGCCCATGAAAGTTCTTCCTCTGCGGAGAGGTAAATCTGAGTTTGCAGCCTTCTTTTTAGAGGAAGTGAGAAAATACATCGAGAAAAACTACGGAGCCAATGCCCTTTATAGGGAAGGACTGAAGGTTTATACCACTTTAGACCCGCGTCTTCAGCAGTATGCTGAAGACGCCCTTCGACGTGGACTCAGGGTCATGGACAAAAAACTGAAATGGAGGAAAGACAAGAGAAACCTTCTAGAAGAAGGAGTCGAAGTGCTGGAAGATGTTTGGCTTGATAGCTGGATTGTCCCTGCCGTGAAAGCAGAAGAAGTGGTAGATGCCATCGTAATATCTGTAGAGCGCTCTCAGGCACTCGTTAAGGTCAAGGATTATGTTGGCAGGATGGGGAATACGGATATTGCCTGGACAGAAACGAAAAATCTTAAATCTTTAATGAAAAACGGGGATGTTATCCAGGTTAAGATCAAGGGAATAAATGAAGAGAAGGGAGAACTTCTGGTCTCCCTCGATCAGGAACCTCTAGTGGAAGGTTCTTTCCTGGCTCTCGACCCGCTAACTGGCGAAATAAAAGCCATGGTCGGAGGCTATTCTTTCCAGAGAAGCAAGTGGAACCGTGCCACCCAGGCCCTGAGGCAGCCGGGTTCAGCCATCAAACCCATCCTCTACACCGCAGCCATTGAGAATGGCTTCACTCCAGCTGATATCATCGTTGATGAGCCGACAGTGTTCATCGACAAGTGGAGCGGAGAACCCTGGGAGCCTCCTAACTATGACGACAAATACAAAGGAGCTGTCACTGTTCGGAAAGGCTTGGAGGAGTCGAGGAATATTGTCACTGCCAAGCTTTTAGAGTACATCTCTCCCCAAACCGGGGCAGACTATTGCCGGAAGTTTGGGATCACTTCTCCCGTCTATCCTTATCTTTCCTTATCTCTGGGCACTTTCGAATTGAGTATGCTAGAGCTTGTTTCTGCTTTTTCTGTTTTTCCCAATAAAGGAATACGGGTGAATCCCTATTTTATCGCGCGGATCGAAGATAAAGAGGGAAACATCTTGGAAGAAAGCAAGATCGAGGTCGAGGAAGTGATCACTCCTCAGATTGCTTATATGATGACTTACCTGCTTCAAGGGGTCATCCAGCGGGGAACGGGTTGGCAAGCCAGTTTTCTAACCAAGGATAAAAACTTAGCTGGAAAGACAGGAACCTCAGATGATTGGGCTGATGCTTGGTTCTTAGGTTTTTCTCCCTCTCTATGTGCCGGGGTCTGGGTAGGACATGAGACCAAGATTTCTTTAGGAGAGAAACAGTCTGGAGCCATAGTGGCGCTTCCCATCTGGATAGAATTTTTTCAGAAAGTTATTGAGAGTGAAAAAAAGAGGGCAGAAGAGGAGGGAAGAGAGTTTGAGATTGAAGAATTTGAGGTTCCTCCCAACCTTTCTTTTGTTGAGATTGACCGCAAGACAGGTTTGCTAGCGACTCCCTTTTGCCTTTTTCCCTTCAAAGAAGTTTTTTTACCCGGCACTGAGCCCAACAGGTTTTGCTCGCATGAGGATCACATGATGATCTTGGATTATTATTCGATGAAAAGTAAAGAAGAGGAATAGTGGCGAACTCCCAGGGGGAAGAATAGCGCTCTTTGATGCTGTGGGGAAAAATTAAAACTTAAAGAAAGCTAAACATATAAAGACGGTTCTATTTTTTTAAACATATAGGGACGGTTCTATTTTTTTGTCCTTCCACTGCCTGAACTTTTGCTTCCCGATGAAGAAGAACGGCCTGAGCTGCTTGAGGAACGTCCGGAGGAGCTGCGACCTGAGGAGCTGCGACCAGAAGAAGAGCTTGAACGTGATCGTGAACTTACCCGTTTCGAAGTCGTCCCTTTCGAGCCGCTCCGGTATTTACTACCGCTCGAGTACTTACTGGATGAGGAGCCAGTGATGAAATCATAGATACCTCGGAAGAAAGAGGTCTTTTTCTTTACCCTTGAGCTTCTAGGAATGTTCTTAATGCTGATTTTTGAAGAAGACGGGTATAGGGGAATTCCTCCCTTGATGTAGCCGCTGCTTTCTTTTCGAACTTTCTTTTCTTCAGATTTTTTCTTCTTAGCTTCGGTGCTTGCCTTTGTTCTTCCGCCTACCACTGCTTTAGGTTGAGGTGATTTTTCGGTTTGAACTCTCTTTTCTTTGATTTTCCTTGAATCGAGCTGGACAGGAGATTTGGATGCACTTTTTCCGATTTTTGTGCCGAGAGCTGTGGATGAGGGGTAGACTTTCTTAAGGAGGAGTTTATTGGCGTTGAGCTTTTCTACCGAGACTTTGCCTGGGACCAGCTTCAATGGAGGTGAGCTGTTGGAAAGGCTGATATCACCCAATTTTTTTATGGATTCCTGATTCAAAGCCACATCAGATACATTTGGAGCCGTGAGATGTTTCTTGTGGATAACGGTTAGAGCTCTGGAATTGTAAGGATAGTAGCGGTCATTATACTGGTAATAGTAGTAGTTATCATATATCACCAGAGGATATCCATAATAGCTTAAGGGAGCCCAGCCAAAATAATCATATCCCCAATACCAACTTACCCAGCCAGGGCCCCAATAAGGGGTGGGGATCCAGTACCAGCCAAGTCCAATACTCCAGTGCCATCTTCCGAAATGAAAGGTAGCCCATCCCCAAGGCTCATAGGGAAGCCAGCACCATCCAGAGATCGGGTACCAGAGCCATCTTCCGTAATAATAGGGGCGCCAGCCAGGAGTTAAACCGTAGGGAACCCAGACATACCCGTAAGGTCGGAGATAGACCCAGCTCCCGTAAGCGGCCAGTTCATACTCGAAGTCTTCCAGTTCCTCAGGGAGATATTTGTTGGCGACCCGCTTGTCTAACTGGGAATCGCGGTATTCACTCCACCGTTCAAAGCTATCGCCAGCATCGGCATAAAAATGAGTGGGGCGGGAAGTAAAATGACCATCTTTGACTTCGATTCTTTGCTCATTCTTGATGAGAACTGAACCTTCTTCTCCTGCTGCCTCAACCAACCCATCGAAAACGTAGATTTCTGTTTCTCTGTTTTCTCTTACGTCTATCCTGTAAAGACCTCTGTCCAGGACATAGATGGAAACATCCGAAGTATGAATTTCAATGTTCTTTTCTTTCTCTAGAAAATTTATGTTGTAAAGGACATTTCCCGACCAGACCCGAATTCTAGTCAAATCATAGCCTCTCTTGGGAAGATTCAAGAAATCGACTTTAGTGTTGTGGTCTAGTCTTAAATAGTTTTTCTTGCCTAAGTAGATCTCAGTACGTCCTTCAGCCGTCCCCAGCCTATCTCCTTCGGCGACAGGCATGTTGACGACTCCTTCTTCGTATCCGAGGTCAGCTGCTCTTTGGACATATATTTTGCCGGTTATATAGCTCAGCCTGGCAAAGGAATAATTCGTGTAAGAAGTCTCCTCTTGACCCATCAGCGGGAGAGAGAGGGCAAAAACTATTGCTAATGAAGCCAGTTTCTTCATTTTCTTTCTCCTTCCAGCCATATATTGGTGCAAATAATATGCCAACCTGCTTCTCCTTATCCCTTACAATAATCTGTTCATTTTTGTCCTTAAAAGGGGACGTCTGCCACTTAAAATGTTCATCGGGAGTCAGGTCTTGACTTTTAACATTATCATAAACGGGATCAGGTCTCAATATAGGGGACGGTTCTATTTTTTCTCATTATTCTCAATATACTCTGTTAGTTGTTGAGAAAAAATAGAACCGTCCCCATTTTTCCGAGCGAGGCGTGGCCATCTCATATAAAAAAATCAAATACTTTATTATTTATGAGATTGCTTCGGCCTTCAGGCCTCGCAATGACAATTTTTTTCTTTTATAGGGGCCAGTATTTTTTCTGGGTTTTGAAAACTGGAGCCAGCTCCTCTTGGAGGGAAGAAGAGCCTTCTGCTTTTATCGTGGGCTTTTTCCCTTTTCCTCCCAGCTGGAGCAAGACCTGTTGGATACCCAGCTGGAGGCCCTGAAGGTCATAGCCGCCTTCCAGGGTAAAGAGAAGCCTATCCTGACAGAGTTCATGAGCTAGAGCTATCAGTTCCCAGGTCATAGCTCCAAATCCCTCGTCACTCACCAGCATTCCTCCCAGGGGATCATTCCGGTAGATATCAAACCCTGCCGAAACCAGGATGAATTCGGGCTGGAAGGCTTTGGTGATAGGAGAGAGGATCTTCTGGAAAATGAAGTAATAATCCTCATCTGTCTTGCCAGGAGCCAGCGGAACATTAACCGTAAAGCCTGCGCCGTCTTCGGCTCCTATCTCATCCCAATATCCTGTTCCAGGGTAATGGGGAAATTGATGGGTGGAAAAATAGAGCACATCGTTTCTCTTCTGGAATGAATGTTGCGTGCCGTTGCCGTGATGCAGGTCCCAATCCACGATAAGGATTCTTTTCAAGGCGTGTTTTTTTATCAGGTGTTCTGCCCCTATGGCCACGTTGTTAAAGAGGCAAAAACCCATGGCCCTGGCACCCTCGGCATGGTGACCTGGAGGCCTGACGAGAGCAAAGCCGTTCCTGATTTTTCCTTGCATGATCAGGTCAATGGCTTTCAACAGCCCTCCAGCTGCCAACAAGGCAATCTCAAAGGAACGTGAAGAGGTGGCTGTGTCAGGGTCCAGCATGACTCTTTCCTTGCCCGAAGTGCCTTTGATCGCCTGGACATAGGAAGGGAAGTGGACCATTTCTACCTCTTTCTCTTTAGCCGGGCGGGGTTTTATCTCTAAGAAAGGAAAGGCGATTTCCTTTTCGATCATCCGGTATATGGCTTCGATTCTTTGCGGGCTTTCGGGATGAAAAGCACCCATGTCGTGTTCCATGTATTGCCAATCTTTAACAATGCCGGTTCTCATTCAAGCCTCCTTTTTAAAGAATAATCTCCACTTTTCCTCAGGAGGTTTGGGTGTCAAAAGGCTGACCACTATCAGCAAAGAAAGAGAGCAGATCAGAGCAGGGTAGATCGCCGGAACGCCCAGAGGAAGCTCACCCTGGATTTTATTAAGGATTTCCCAGACGACTGTAGTGACCAGTCCGCCAAGAATAGAAAGGACTCCTCCTGCTACAGTGGCTCTTTTCCAGAAGAAGACAGCGATAAGAGCTGGAGTGATCCCTGCCCCGTAGACGGTGTAAGCTGCATAAGCTGCATCCAGAATCCGGGGAAAGAAGGATATGAGGGAATAAGAAATGAGACCCAAGACAATGACAGTCAACCTTGAATAGAAAATCATCTTTTTATCTGGCAGGTTGGGATTGATAAACCTCTGGTAAATGTCTCTGATAACATTAGTGGCTGGCACCAGAAGGAAGCTGTTCGCGGTGGAAATGATGATGGCCACTATGGCGACCAAAAGAAAGCATCCTACTACCAGAGGAACTCCTTTGTGGGCAACCAGAAGAATGATTTTTCCAGCCTCTTTCGCTTCCAGACCCTTGAAATAGCTGCTGCCCACGACCGCCAGGCTCTGCAGAGCCACTCCCAACAGGATAACTCCCCCCACCCAGCCTATAACCGATTTCTTGGCTTCCTTCTCATCTTTGGCTGAGAAAAAACGCTGGTACATGTTTCCGTTTCCTAGGGCCAGCAGGAAGGTGGGAACCATATACCCCAGGGCCTGGATCCAGGTCATGTTTCCCAGGAAGGAATGACTCCTTGGAGTCACGTTGGCCACGATAAAGTCCATTCCCCCCACCTGATGGATGAGAAAGGGAAGGGCTAGAAAGACTCCGGCTATCATCACGATTCCGTTAAAAATATCCAGATAAGCTACAGAGATCATCCCCGCCAGCAGGGTATAGGTGATGACAAATACAGCGACTATGATTATGCCCGCTTTGATGGAAATCTTTCCTTCGGTGATGATATTGAGGACCCAACCTCCTCCCCGGAACTGGTAACTGACTATGGTCACGTAGGCAATAATTGTAGCTATGGTGGCTAGAATCCGGGCCCATTTGTTGTACCGGGCTTCCAGGATATCAGGAACCGTGAACTGACCGAAGCTTCTGACTCTGCCAGCGATAAAAAAGACGATGATAATGCCCAGCCAGCCGCCACTGCTTCCGATCAACGAAGAGTAGCCGTGATTATAGCTGAGATCAGAGACGCTGAAGATATCTCCAGATCCCATCCAGGTCGCCAGCAGAGTTCCCACCAGAATCGGAGCGGTCAAGGTTCGGCCCGCGACCAGGAAATCTTCTTTGCTCTTCAGCCGCCGGACCAATCGCAGGCCGAAGATGAAGAGAAAAAGGAGGTAGAGGAGAATAGCTGCCAGATAGGTCATGTCTTTGCTGTGCTATTTTTTCGAAGGAAAGAATTTTTCTAATTCAGTTTGTTTTTGCTTTTTAGTTAAAAGACTCACCACTATAAGAGCGAGTAGAGATACGACGAGTGCGGGATAGATGAGTGGAATTCCCCAGGGGTCGCCATCAGGAGCTTTGTCTGGAGGCAGGACTTCGGCCATGATCTTCAGAAGAACGCAGACCACTGTCCCCGAGATAATAGAAGCCAAACCTCCAGCTTTTGTCGCCCTTTTCCAGGCCAGAGCAGCGATGAGAGCTGGGGTTATGGCCACACCGTAGATCGTGTAAGCAAAGTAGGCTTGGGCCAGTACAGATTTCATACTCATGGCCAGGAAAAAGGCAAGCACTCCCAGAATAACCACAAAGACTTTTTGGAGGGCGACCATGGTGCGTTGACTGGCGTCTTTCTTGATGAACCGTTGATACACGTCGCGCATGATGTTGGTCGATGGAGACAGGAGGTAATTCATGCCGGTGGAAATAACGACCGCACAGGCAGCGCCGAGGAGAAGGACACCCACTGGTGCCGGTACTAGACTCCGGGCAGCCATGAGCACGACTTTTCCTCCTTCCTTGGGGATGGACAGGTCGATCTGTCCCTTAAATTTACTGTAGGCAAAGACTGCGATCACCACCACCACAGTTTCTACGAATACAGTGCCCACAGTCCAGAGGATAACAGCTCTTCGGGCATCTTTGGGAGACCTGGCGCTGTAGAATTTTTGGTACATGCTCTGGACTCCCATGAGAAGAAGCATGGTGGCCAAGAAATATCCTCCCACTTTGAGTACGGGATTAGCTCCGAATTGCTGGTTTATGACTGCAAAATAGCCTGAATCCAGTTGTTGGGTCGCCTCTGGCAGGCCTCCAACGGCGATATAGACAAAAGGGACCGCCAGCAGACAGGCTAGGAGGATGATAATCCCGTTGGGAAGGTCTGTATAGGCAACTGCAACCATACCTCCAAGAGCCGTAAAGAGGATGACAAACGAAGCAGCGATAATGGTGCCCACCGAGTCAGGTATGGCCCCGTCTGTAGCCACGTTCAGGATGAACCCGCCAGCTACGAATTGATAAGAAACGATCACTGTAAAAGAGATGATGAGGGCGAAAGCTCCGAATATGCGAGCCACAGGACCAAACCTCTCCTCCAGGATATCGCCGATCGTGTACTGGCCAAAGGTTTGGATTTTGCCAGTCAGAAAATAAATCAAGACTATCCCTACCCAGGCCCCGGCAGCTAGCCAGAGGGCAGAAAATCCAGCCTTGGAGGCAAATTCAGCACCAGCGATAAAAGTTCCTGAGCCGATCCAGGTGCAGATCAGAGTGAAGACCATGACTGAAGTCTTCAGCCTGCGGCCAGCGACCATGAAATCTTCTTGGCTCTTAACACGTCTGGCCCTTATGAAGTTAAGACTGGTTAGCACCAGAAGATAACCTAGAATAATCCAAAGATATAAGGACATTAGACCCTCCTCTTTAAACTCGGAATCATATTTTTACCAGCTCAGTCTGCTTTTCGGTGGTGACTTCAACCTCACCCTGGTGCGTGATAAAGACATTTATTTCAGAGCGAGCTGCCATCTCTCCCTCAAAATATATTCCCGGCTCGATGGAAAAGCAGTTGCCAGGGATGAGTTCTCTCTCATCCTTTGTTTCCAGGTTATCGATGTTCACCCCGTTGCCGTGGACCTCGTCACCGATAGAATGTCCTGTTCGGTGCATGAACAGCTTTCCGTAGCCTGCATCCTGGATGACCTTACGGCAGGCATCATCCACTTCCCATCCGAAACAGGATTGACCGCCCTTGAATTTTTCCTGGATGAACTCCACTGCCCGGTCTCTGGCTCTCATGACCGTATCAAATATCTCAACATATTTTTCCGGTGGCTTGTCTCCGATAAAACCGCACCAGGTAATGTCAGCAAAAATTCCCCCGGGTTCTTCCATTTTTGCCCAGAGATCGATCAAAACCTTACTACCGGTCTTGAAAACATAGGTATTATCTGGAGTTGGCTCGAAGTGAGGGTTTGCTGGATGGTCATCGATGCCCACGATGGGTATCTCCTCGTTATTGGTCATTGTGTTTTCTTTGAATTTTTCCTCGATGAACCGAGCCAGGGCGTATTCAGTGAGCTCCTTTTTGTCAGCTATGGCTTTTCTGATCTCCTCGAAGGCCTGGTTTTTGACTTCATTGACCAATTGAGCAGCCTTCTTGTGGAGATTGTATCCCGTTTCATCGATAGAGGCTTCGAACAGCTGCACTAGGTCAGCCGAGGTGACGATTTCATGACCGAAGCTCCTCAGGAGGTCGATCAACCCGCCATCCACGATAGAGACCAAGGGGATGTGCTGAAGCGGAGAATACTGCATGGCGATCTTCTTGGCGCCTCCTAAGATGCTTTTTAGCGAAGAGTGGAGCTCTTCCCAGGCAAGGTACATGGTTTTCTCTCCAGGAAGGGAGTCGAGCTTATCGGGTTCGACTCGATGGGCCAATTTCTGGGGCTCACCCAGAGCAGGGATGAAGTAAAACCATCTTCGGCTGGATATTTTTCCAGTGGGAAGGCCAAGGATATGGTAGGCGATCATATCGCGGTTATGGAAATCGTAAAGAAGCCAGCCGTCGATGTTCTTTTCTCTCAACACCTGCTGGATTTTTTCGATGTTCATGGTTCCTCCTTATTTTTTCACTAATTTCTTAATTTTCAGTTTTAGCAAAACCAAGACCATGATGAGATATCTTTTAATATCTCCCAGGGCTCTGATGTTGGTCAAGATTCTTGGTATCTTAGCAAAAATCGAGACTTTTGTCCGGCTGGTAAGGGACCAGCGGAAGATGAGCTCGCTAACCTGAGCCCAAGATAGCTTATCGATGAAGAGGGGAACATCTCCTTGAGCAGCAGGGAGAGTGATGATTCGGGAACGATGCCTTTTCGTCCAGGAGAAACCTCTAGGAAGGATGTTCATTTTTTTGGCTGTTTTTTCTAAAGGTGTCCCTGGGTAGATATGAAGAATAGCAATACTCCCTTCAATTTCATCCTTGTATTTTTCGATGATCTTGATGGTTTCCTGAGCTTCTTCCCAGGTTTCGGTAGGATGGCTGAAGATAAAAAAAGCGTTGGGTATGATGTCGAGCTCATTGCACCACTTGACGAGGTGATGGAAATCATCGATGTTGATTTTTTTCCCGACGATCTCGTTTCGGACTCGCTCTGAAGCTGCTTCCAAGCCAAAAGAGAGGTGGAAGAGCCCTGCCTCTTTCATTTTCCTAAGCAGAGGCTTGTCGATAAGGTCCAGCCGGATATCGCACTTCCAGAAAATATCGAGTCTTCTCTCTAGGATAAGGTCACAGATCTCTTCCACTCTTTTCTTGCTAACGTTAAAAGTATCGTCGAAGAAAAAGATGACCCGTACGCCATAGGTCTTGATCAGGAACTCGATTTCCTCGATGACATTCTGAGGGCTTCTCATTCTTACAGTTCGCCCCCAGTTGATAGGAGTAGCGCAGAAATTGCAGTTGAAAGGACATCCACGGCTGGTCATGATATTAACCGCGGGAAGCATTCCCTCTCCAGGCACCTCAAAGCGAAAATTGTATTTTTCAAAAGGAATCAGATGAAAAGCCGGGAAAGGAAGACTATCCAAGTCTTGCATCGGAGGTCGGGGAGGGGTGGATATGATCTGGCCGTTCAGCTTGAAATAGATTCCTTTTATTTCCTCCAATGCCGCTAGGTCTTTTCTTTTATCCAGAGCCTGGCAGAGTTCGAGCACGGTCATCTCGCCTTCGCCCTTGACCACTATATCCAGATCTGGGATATGAGCCAGGCAATCCTCAGGAGCCATAGAGGCGTGTGGTCCTCCCAGCATAGTCAAAGCAGAAGGAAAGACTTTCTTAGCGTAACGAATCAATCTAAAGCTCTGAAAACGGTTTTCTGTGGTCGAGGTGACTCCGATGAGGTCAGGCTCAAAGCTCTGGACCTCCTGCTTTATCGCTGGCCAGCCTAGATTCAGGATATCAGCCGGAACGATCTTGACCTCGATTCCATTTTTTTCCAGCACCGCTGAGATATACAAGATTCCCAAGGGAGGCATCGAAGAGCCTTTAGTCCAGCGCTCAGCAAAGTATCCACCCCGAGGGACGAAGAGTTGAACCTTCATGGAATTACAATTAATGCCTTAGATAAAATATCATTCCGCCCTTTTCTCTTCCATTTTAATAGAGTAAAGGTTGGTTACACTCGGCTCAGCCATCGTTGTTCCATAGATATAATCGGCGACTTCCATGGTTTTATAGTTATGGGTGATGATAATGAATTGGGTTTGATTTTTTATTTTTTTCATCAGTTCCAAGAACCGGGCCAGGTTGGCATCGTCTAGGGCCGCATCCACCTCATCCAGAATGCAGAACGGAGTCGGCCGATACCGGAAGAGCGCAAAGAGAAAGGCTATACTGGTCAACGCCTTTTCGCCTCCAGAGAGAAGCATCATGTTTTGGAGCTTTTTGCCCGGAGGCTGAGCAATGATTTCGATCCCGCTTTCTAAAGGAGTCTTAGGGTCTTGGAGTCTCAGCTCAGCTACTCCTCCTTTAAAAAGGAGAGAGAAGACATCCTGAAAGTTTTTATTGATCTCGACGAGAGCTTTCAAGAACTGGGTTTTGCTCTCCTGGTCAATTTTTTTAATCGCTTTCTTGGCCGTGTCTATGGATTCTCGTAGATCATTCTTTTCCTGGAGGAGAAAATCATGGCGCTTTTTTTGAATCAGGTATTCTTCTTCAGCCATCAGGTTCACAGCACTTAATTTTTCAAGTTTTTCCTCGAGTTCTTCGATTTTTTCTTCGATCTGGGGATCGATTTTCTCTTCTTCAGAGATTTCTGCCTTGACTTCCTTAAGAGTCTTTTTCAGGTCCTGCCAGCAGTTTTCCTCGAGGTTGACCATATCCCTCTCTTTTTCGGCTTTGTTGATTTCCCATTTCACTCTTTCCTCTTTCAAGAGTTCATGCCTGTCCTTCAATCCCTGGATTTTTTCCTCTTGCTTTTTGGCCTCTCCTCGGAGTTTTTGAAACCGCGGCTCTTCTCGTATGCTCTCAGCTGTCCTGTCTTTTTTCTTTTGTTCTGCTTTCTTCTTTTTCTCTAAAAGGTTCTTGATCATTTCTCTCATTCGTAAATTCTCTTCCTCGCAATCTCGAATCTCGGCCTGCAAAGCTTCTATTTTGGCTTCAGCAGTTTTCTTTCTCTGGATTTGACTCTGGCTTTGATGCTCGAGGTTTCGGTGCTTTTCCTCCAGCAGTTCAAGACTGGCTTTGAGCTCGTAAGATTGCTTATCTCCCTGTTTATTTTTTTCCTGAGCCAAGGCTAATTGTTCTTCCTGTGTTTGCAATTCCTTTTTCAGGCTTTTTTCTTTCTCGTTCCATTTCTCTTGTTCTAAGGAGAAATCCTCGTTTCTCTGGATTATGGCTTGTTTGTCTTCCCTCAGGATTTCAAGCTCGCGGTCGAGAACCGAGACATGATTCAAGATTTTCTCTTTTTCAGCCTCATCAGCCGAATTCCCCTTTTCCATCTCTTGAACTTTTTTTTCTGCTTCTGTCAATTGAAGCGTCGTCTGCTTAGACTTTGCTTCCAGTCGTTCTATCTCCTTCTTTTTTTCTTCGAGTTCTTGAGCCAGAGGCTGTATTTTTTTCTCCTCGAGTGCAACCTCTTCTTTTAATCTTTTCATCTCTTGACGGAGAACAAAGATTCCTTTTTCTTTCTGTCCCGCTTTCATCAGCCCTGAGGAAAGCAATAAATCTCCGCTAAGGGTAAGAAAGTGGTAGGATGGAAAGCGAACCCAGAGTTGAATTGCACTTCTTAAGTCCTGAACGATAACCGCATCTTGGAGGCGGGGAAGGTATTCTTTAAACTTGGGGCTGACTTTAAGACGAGATTTGAGAAGACCTATGACTGCTGGGTGACGGGATAATTCAGGGGGAGGGTCATTGATTTTATGAGGAGGAATAAGAAGAAAATTGCCCTTGATTGTTTTTCCTTCCAGCTGCTTCAGAAGCTCTTGAGGAGGGATGACCAGAGATTTCCCTTCTTCTTTCCAGAATACATCCAAGAGAGGAACATGCTCAGGATCAGCCTCGATCATTCCTGACAGGAAGCCCAGCGATTCTGGAATATCTTGAGAAAAGTCCGTATCCCTTTCTTTTTCCACGATTTTTTCAAGGGCTTGAAGTTGATGGAGAGCTCTATCTCTTTTTTCCTTTAATTCCAAGATCTTCTCTTGTCGCTTTTCCTGAGAGAGGCCAAGCTGGGTTTGTATTTTTTCAATCTCTTCCAGGCTCTTTTTTCTCTCTTTAACCAGTGAAGTGGTTTGGAAGAAAGCCTTTTTGCTTAGGCTTATGGTTTTTTCTTTTTCTTGGAGAAGGCTTTTTTCTTCCCCCACTTGGGAGACGAGTTTTTCTTCCTGCCTGAGGATCAATTCGAGTTCTTTTTCAATTTTCACCCCTTCATTCCTGAGCTCAGAATGATCGGAGATCTTTTGTAGGTAGGCCTTTCTTATGGATTCCACTCTCTTTTCCTGGCTGACCATTTTTTCATAAGCTGACCGGTTTGCCTCTTCTGCTTTTTCCAGCTCTAGTTTCTTCTGGGAGAAAGATTGTTTGAGCTCTGTAAGGTTGGTTTCGGCTGTTTTAAGCTCGTTTCCTAGGGAATCTAGTTCTCCTTTTAACTCATCGATATTGAGCTTGGCTTTTTCCTTTTTTTCTTCAAAAAGCTCAATTCTTTTTTCTACGCTTTCTATTTCTGCCTCTAAGCGGTTAAGCTCTGATCTGAGATTGAACAGGTGATCTTGTCTTTCTTTTAAAGACTTCTCCAGGTCCCATATCTCTCGGCTCTTGGCAGTGAGCTTCTGTTCCTCTGACTTTATTCGAGAGATGATCTCTTTTTCCTTGCTCAGGCTACTATCGTAGTGCGAAGCGACATCGGCTTTGGTCTTTTCAAGGCTGTCTATTTTTTTCCGGTAAAGAAGAAAAGTGAACCGGCGAATCTTCTCTTTCATTTTCCTGTATTTGATGGCTGCATTGGCCTGTCTTTTTAAAGAGTTTTTTGCCCGAGAGACTTCGGCTATGATGTCCTCAAGCCGAGTGAGGTTTTGTTCGCTGTTCTCCAGTTTATTCTGGGCCTGTCTCTTTTTATCCTTGTAATAAGCGGTGCCAGCCGCTTCTTCCAAGAATTGTCTTTTCTCGATGGGCTTAGAAGTCAAGATTCTCTCGATGCTTCCCTGCTCGATGGTAAAATATCCTTTCTCAGCAATGGCCTTTTTCCAGAGTGTGTCCATGATATCTTTTAGTCTAACCGCTTTTCCGTTGAGCCTGTATTCACTCTCTCCGGAGCGGAAGAGGCGGTGATTGATCACTAATTTTTCGCTGTCATTGACCAGGGATAGATTCACGTCGGCTAATCCCAGAGGAGCCTTGTTTTCATTCCCGTGGAAGATGACGTCTTCTATCTTTTCACTCCGGGACTTGAACCGTCGGCCACCCAGTACCCAGAGAATTGCATCGACGATATTACTCTTCCCGGTCCCGTTAGGTCCGACAATGATCGTTATCCCTGGGTGGAAGACGATCTTTGTCCTCTCAGGAAAAGATTTAAATCCTTGAACTTCCAGCTGTTTGATGATCATGATCTAAATAATTGTTTTCTCGTTCTGACGTTCCTCAGTTCACAACGGGATATCAGATTGTTTTTTAATTCGGCTGATATTGTTTCCTTTTTTCTGCTTGGAGTCAAGACCTCAGAAGTGGCTTTCATCAGGTTTAATAGATAATTTGTCTTTAACTCATGAAATACAATTCAGAATAAATAACAAATTCTCATGATTAGCCGGGATGCCTAAGGGAAAGTCGTATTGACAGTGGTGCCAATTTCCATTAATTTTTAGGTGTCTGAAAGGCAGGATTCTCGAAAGGCCAGCATAGCTCAGATGGCCAGAGCGACTGATTCGTAATCAGTAGGTCGGGGGTTCGAATCCCCCTGCTGGCTCTCTTTTACCCCTTATTTTTCAATAGTTTTCCTCAGGGTACAGTTTTAGCCAA
>JABAOF010000545.1_pt1 | contig 56800 bp, 7 predicted proteins | sample 7062171 | NCBI WGS metagenome assembly JABAOF01 (sample SAMN14538628, study PRJNA623070) | marine sediment metagenome | biome: marine biome [ENVO:00000428]; feature: marine pelagic biome [ENVO:01000023]; material: deep marine sediment [ENVO:00002113] | place: India: Gulf of Khambhat ... | reverse complement strand
CCTATCAGCTATGAGCCATGAGCTATGAGCTAAAACAAACTTTTCATAAGTTAATTCCGAGTTGTTTAAATATCCCCTGGCCACACCCTCACCCCCCACTACCAATTCACCGGCAACACCTACCGGCTGCAAATAACCGTATTTATCCACAATGTAAGCCGTGGAATTGGCAATGGGTTTACCAATGGGGATGGATGCTTTATATTCTTTGTCTATTAAATATGTTGTAGAAAATGTCGTGTTTTCTGTTGGGCCATATCCATTGATGACCTTTAATCCCGGGAACCGTTCCCTTACCCTGTTAATATGAAATGGAGACAACACATCGCCTCCTACCAGCAGATTCTTCAATCCTTTAAAAACATCGATATCCGCTGTGGTCACCTGGTTAAACAACGGCGACGTCAACCAGAGGGTGGTAATATTATATAACAATATTGCCGCTTTCAGCGTTTCCGGTGAAAGAATCTTTTCCTTTTCCAACAGGAAAAGGGTCAGTCCATTTAGCAATGCGCCCCATATTTCAAAGGTAGAAGCATCAAATTCCAACGCCCCGGTTTGCAAAATGCGATCCCCTTCCTTAAATTCAATATAATCGGTATTCTTCACCAGCCGCACCACGCTCCGGTGTTCCACCATCACACCTTTGGGCCGACCGGTGGAACCGGAAGTGTAGAGGACATAGGCAAGATTGCTTGAATGATGAGTGATGAGTGATGAATGATGAAAATGGTGTCCTACGGACAAATTTGTTAATAATATCTTCGCACCACTCTCAGTTAACATGTATTGTTTTCGCTCTTCCGGGTATCCCGGGTCTATGGGTAAATAGGCGCCTCCTGCCTTTAAAATCCCTAAAATTCCTATAATCATTTCAATGGAAGGTTCCAACATAATTCCAACAATATCGTCCGCCAGGACACCTTTTTCTCTTAAAACCCCCGCCAATTGATCGGACTTTTGATTCAATTCACTGTATGTTAATTGCAAAACTTCACTGTTTCTTCTTTCCTTGCCAACTGCCAATTGCCAACTGCCAACTACAGCAACGCCGTCAGGCGTCCTTTCCGCCTGTTCACGGAATAATTCATGTATAGATTTGTCACCAGGATAATCTACCGTGGTATCATTAAAATCATACAGTATTTGTTGTTTCTCCGATTCCGGTATAATCTCTATTTGCGAAATCTTTACCGTGTCATTTTCCAATATCGAGGATATAATCTGTTTAAAATAATTAACCCACCGCTGAATTGTCTCTTTTTTAAATAATTTACTGCAATATTCAAAGGCCAGTAATAAATGACTTCCCAGGTCCACCGCGGTCAAAGTCAAATCGAACTTGGCTATCCGGTTCTCATAAGCATAGGCATCGGTATCCTCGGGCTTTTTTATTTGAGGCATCGTGCCCGGTTGAAAATCCGGGCTTTGAAAGTTAAACATAACATCAAACAAAGGATTCCGGCCCGCATCTCTCTTTATAGCCACCTTTTCTACCAGGTCTTCAAAAGGATACTCCTGGTTTTCAAATGCTTTTACGGTTCTTATCTTGATCTCTTTCAAAAAGGCATTAAAGGTTTTTTCTCCTCCAGGTGAGTTACATAAAGCCAGGGTATTGACAAACATGCCGATGACTTCCTGGAGGTCGGCATGCCAGCGTCCTGCCACAGCCGTTCCCATAATTACCTCTTCGGAACCGCTGATTTTCGACAGCAATACATTAAAAATCGCCAGCACCACCATATAAAGTGTAACACCTTCATTAGAGACCAGGGATTTTAAGTCCCGTGTCTCTGTTTCTTCTAAAGTAAATCCCTTCATTTCACCTGCAAAACTCTGAACCGCGGGTCTGGGGTAATCCAGGGGCAGATTCACCTGCGGTATCTCCCCCGAAAATTCCTTTAACCAATAGGTTTCCTGCTGTTTGATATTTTCTCTTTGCTTTTCACTGTTCTGCCATTGGGAGTAATCTTTATATTGAAGCTTTAAAGGCGGGAGTTGTTCTCCTGCATAGAGAGCCATAAAATCCTTTACCAAAATATTGTGGGAGAATCCGTCCGAGATAATGTGGTGCATATCCAGCATCAACAGGTAATTGTCTTCTTTCGTCCTGATTAATCCCACCCGCAGCAGCGGCGCCTGCGATAAATCAAAAGGATGGACAAATTTTTGTATGGTCTTTTCCACCTCAAAGGGCGTGTGTACGCACGGAGACCCGCCCCTACCCTCAATTTCAAATCCCACCTCAGCATGAATCCGCTGCACCGGTTCATTATCAACCAGCAAAAACGATGTTGTCAGACTTTCATGCCGCTGAATCAATCTCCTGAATGCCTGTTCCAATCTCCAGAGGTCTTTGTGTATGTATCCAGCAAAGGGAACCAACTGGGGCAGGTTGTAGGCAATGCCGATGGCTTCCATCTGCTGCAAAATATACAATCGCTTCTGTGCCGACGATACTGGATAATATTCCCTTTTTTCCACCGGTTCCAGGGGAATATAGATATCAACCGCCTCATCTATATTACCAGCTATATCTTTTGTCACCTTCTTAATAAAACCGGCCAATCCCCGAATGGTGGGGTCCCGGAACAACTCCGCCAATGTAACCCGTGCATCAAAGGCTTTATGAATTTTCGACAGGAGGATCACCGCTTTTAACGAATGACCGCCCAGGTCGAAAAAATTGTCTCTTACGCCCGGAGATGCTGTATTTAACACTTCCTCCCATAATTTAACCAATCTATTTTCTATCTGGTCCGCCGGCGGCTCGTATTCATCCCCATGGAGACGACTAAAAGGTATCTCTACTGATTGTAATACTCTCCGGTCCACTTTCCCGTTCGGTGTCAGCGGTACCTTTTCCAACCGGACAAATACAGAAGGAAGCATATAATCCGGAAGTCGACCATATAAAAATTCCTTTAATTCCATGGAAGTAGGGAATGTTCTTCCTTCTTTAAAAACCACGAACACACACAGGTATTTTTCTCCCATTTCTTCCCTGGCAGCAACAACAACCTGATTTACAGCTTCATGAGTGATTAAAATCTTTTCGATCTCTTCCGGCTCGATACGAACCCCAGCGATCTGGACCTGGTTGTCCATCCGGCCGATGAATTCGATATTCCCATCCGACAGCCACCTGGCCAGATCACCGGTTTTGTAGATTTTTTTAGCAAATCTCTCTGCTGTTAACTCCGGGTTGTTTAAATATCCCAATGTAACACCATCTCCGGCAATGCATAATTCACCTGCCTCACCAACAGGCACCGGGCTGTTATCTTTATCCAGGATATACACCTGCTCATTGGGCAGGGGTTTACCAATGGGTATTTCATCATATAAACCGATGTTTTCTATGGATACCTCATAGGAAATTGAATCCACACAGCATTCAGTGGGACCGTAAAGATTGATGATCCTGGGAATACCCTGCCCCTTAATTCTAAAAACATTGAAAAAATCTTCCACTGTTTTTTTAGGTAATACATCACCTGCTGTAATAAAGTGCTTCACTCCAGGCAGTTGATTTTTATTTTTCAAGCTTTCCAGCAGCAAGCGGATATGTGTGGGGCTGCCATCCGATATGTCGATCCGATATCGCTCATAAAATTCCAGCAATTCATCACCATTGAACCGGGAATCTTCAGGTACAATACACAATGTATGCCCATAAAACAATGCCCCAAAAGTTTGTTTAATAAATCCATCAAAATAAAAGGGTGTAAGCAAAGCAAGGTTTAGTTTTTGATTATATTGTTTATAGATACTTTCATATAAACCTATTACAGCATTATGCACATGACGGTGTTCCGCCATGATGCCTTTAGGTCGGCCCGTAGTCCCGGAAGTATAAGTAACGTAAGCCAGTTTAGCAGGGAATTCCTTGCCCGGTTCACCGGCTCTGACTACCTCGATCCCATTACTCACCAAAACCCTGGCATTGCTGTCTTTTAACATGAAATCGATTCGTTCCCGGGGGTATTTGGGACCAATGGGCAAATACGCACCGCCGGATTTTAATATGCCCAGAACCCCAACGACCATCTCGATTGAATTCTCCACCATTAATGCAACAATATCACCGGACCGAACTCCTTTTTCTCTTAACAAATGGGCCAATCGATCCGACTTTCGATTTAATTCCCCAAAAGTCAGATGAGACCCCATAAAGACAACGGCTGTGCGGTTGGGAGTCCTGGCTGCTTGATCTGCAAACAACCGGTGCAGGGTTTTCTCCCGGTCATAGGGGAGTTCCCTTTCTGCACCGGATAATATAAAGGTAGGCTGCCCTACCCTATTTTCACTTTTTTCAACTTGTTTTTCCGTTACGTTTACCTGCGTCAGCATCGCTTCGGTGATATAAGGCATACCGTGATGCTGATGACCCGATATATCCGGTTCCGGGAGTGCTTTACGGTCAATCTTACCCGATGGGGTTAACGGCATCTGTTCCAATTGCACAAAATGCTGGGGCACCATGTAATCAGGCAGATGTTCCGCCAGGTATTCTTGTAAATACCTGGGCGAATAAGGTGAGTAAGGCACCACATAAGCGCATAAGTATTTATTGCCATTTTCATCTTCCCTGGCAATCACTACACCTTGTTTTACTGATTCATGGCTTACCAATCGATTTTCGACCTCCCCCAATTCGATGCGGAATCCCCGGATTTTTACCTGGAAGTCCTTCCTGCCGAAAAATTCCAGCGTCCCATCCAGCAGCCAACGCCCCAGGTCGCCAGTTTTGTAGAAGTAGCTCATAGTTGATAGCTCATAGCTCATAGGGAGCTCTCCAGAACTGCGTGCTTTCTTCTCCCTCCTATCAGCTATGAGCCATGAGCTATGAGCTAAAATAAATCTTTCCGTGGTTAATTCCGGGTTATTTAAATATCCCCTGCCTACACCGATGCCGGACACCCAAATCTCACCCTTCACCCCAACAGGACACAATTGATTCCGCTCATTCACTACATATATATTAAAATTCTGCAAAGGCTTTCCTATAGGAATACGTTCCATGTCCGGTACTTTGTCCATGATATGATGCGTGATATCATCCGAAGCCTCCGTAGGCCCATAAGCATTGACCATAGGAATGCCGGGATATAAGTCAAACCACTTTTTTACCAGGTCGGGTTTGATCTCTTCACCCGTTACCAGCAGGTATTCCAGGTTCAAGGGAATTGATTGCTCCTCCCCTATATAATCCAATATCACCGCCAGGTAAGATGGAACCACTTCAAGGATATTCACCCGGTCTTTTATGAGCCGAAAAATAAACCGGTCCGGTTCCAGCACCAGTTCATCAGGATAAATAATGGTTTGCCCCCCCACGATCAAGGCGGCAAAGAATTGCCAGACTGAAATATCAAAGGTATGGCTGGCATTCTGGGCAATAATGCTTTCTTCTGTCAGTTGCAGATCATGAATTTTGGCGGCCATATGATTCATCATGCCGGTGTGTTCAACCATTACGCCTTTGGGTTTGCCTGTGGAACCGGAGGTATAGATGACATAGGCAAGACCTAAAGGTCTAAAATTCGAAGCACGAAATTCGAAATCCGAAACAAATTCAAAATCCAAATGTTCAAAATTCAAAACAATGGGTGTGCTTATCTCGTTTTGGTCATTTGAATTTTGGTCATTTGTATTTGTTTCGAATTTCGATATTCGGATTTCGGATTTTTTCAATAAAACCCTGGCACAACTGTCAGCTAACATGTATTGTTTTCGCTCATCCGGGTATTCCGGATCAATGGGCATATAGGCGCCGCCTGCTTTCCATACGGCAATGATACTGGCTAGCATTTCCAACGAACGGCTCATCATAATACCTACAATGTTGTCGGTACCAACGCCTTCTTGCCTTAATCGATAAGCCAATTGCCCGGATTTATTGTTTAATTCTTTGTAAGTGACGGACGCGATAAATCTACCGGAATCCACAGCGGCAATGCGATCCGGTGTCTTTTCCGCATGTTCCTCTATCCATTGGCAAATGCTTTTATCTAAAAATGCCTCTGACCGATTGGCATTAAAATCAAATAAAATCCGCTTTTTTTCCTCACCCGACATGATCTCAACTTCAGGCAAAAGACAATTGACATTATTCAATGCGTTTTGCAATAAATTTTGAAGGTGATCGATAATCCCTGCAATGGTTGTTTTTCTATAAAGTAAAGCGTTATATTCCAGGATCCCTCGGATCTCTTCACCGGTCCTGGAAAAAGTGAACATCATATTAACCGAGATACTTCCAAGATAATTTCTGTCATGAATGGTATCCAATAAAACAGCAATATCAAATAAAGGAAAATCATTTTCCTTTGTTTCCATGTTTAATTTATAAAGCAGGGTTTCAAGGGGATAATTTTGATGTTCTTCCGCCTCAAAAATAGTCTTACTTACCAGGATCAGCAGTTCTTTAACTTTCATATCGCTGTGCAATTGGTTTCTTATTGCCAATATGGTATTGATCAGTTCTCCTTCTATTTCTTGTTTGTAAATAGGAATTCCCACGGTAATATCATCGAGGTTTGTATATCGATAAAGCAGCAGCACAATCCCGGTAACCAAAATCATGTGTATCCTGTAGTCACTGGTTTTACTTATACTCATAATCCTGGAACAGAGTTCTTGAGGAAATCCGAAAGTCAGTGTTTCCAGGTCTTTCCCTGCTGAGTTGTTGTCATAGGGAAATATGCTCTTTTCCGAAAAATCGGAGAATTGCTTTAACCAGTAATCTCTCTCTTTGATATTCTGACTGGCGGCAATAGTCAATCGACTGGAGTAATCCCTGTCACGCATTTAACCTCCCGGGAACACATACCAGCTAAAATTCATAGTCAAAGACATCTTCCTCTTTTAAAACACTCTCCACTGCCTGAAGCTCATGAGAAATGTTTATACCTTTTAAACGTACATGCCTGTTTTCTATCACTTGTTTTAAAATTTCAATAAAATGTTCGGTCATTCCCCGGGCATAAGAGTGGGTAAAAAGCGTTTTAACGTATTCCAGCGTCATGATAATGTTGTCCGTTGTCTCAACTCCACTCAACGATAAATCAAACTGCATATTTATTTTCCTATCTTCCGGTTCATAAGGTTTGATCTTAAAATCCATTTTATTAACTGGTGAATCTTCTTCGTCAACCTGGTTTACCAGGTTTTGAAAGGTAAATTGTGTGTCAAAAATAGGATTCCTGCCAGGTTCCCGCTTCACCTTAAGTTTCTCCACCAGTTGGTCAAATTGATAATCTTGATTCTCATAGGCGTTGAGTGCATTTTCTTTAACTTCTCGCAAAAATTCCAGGAATGTTTTATTCTCTTGCGGCCGGTTCCGCATAGGAAGCATATTAACAAACATCCCGATCACATGCTGCAAATCCGCATGCCGCCTGCCGGCGATCCCTGAACCCACAACAATATCCTCCTGGCTGGTATATTTAGATAACAATATATTATAAATTGCCAGCAGCACCATATAGGTAGTGGTGCCTGCTGCGGATATTAAGTTTTTTATCTTAAGGGTTAACTCCTTCCCCACTTCAAAAATTAAAGTAGAGCCTTCGTTACTAAATGTTGAGGCATCGCCTGAGTTGCCGGGAAGGTTCAAGCGTGGTATTCCCCCGGCAAACTGCCGAAGCCAGTAAGCTTCCTGCCGGTCAATCTCTCCGGCGGCTGCCAGGCGATTCTGCCATTGGGCAAAATCTTTATACTGGATGCGAAGTCCCGGCAGCTCTTTTCCCGAATACAGTGCCACAAACTCCCTTGCGAATATATCCAGGGAAGTACCGTCAGAAATAATATGATGCATATCCAGGATGAGAATATATTCCCGGTCGCCGGTTTCGATCAACCCCACCCGCAGTAACGGTGCTTTTGAAAGATCAAAGGGACGAAGAAAATTCTCAATATGTTTTAATTTGGAATTTGTAATTTGGAATTTGTAATTTTCTTCTTGGTGAATTCTCTGGACCGGCTCGTCTTCAACGATTTCAAACGACGTGCGCAGGCTTTCATGCCGCCGGATCAATTTTCTAAAGGTCTGTTGAAGTTTTTCCTTTTGCACGTTTCCTGCCAATACTATAACCATGAACTGGTTGTAACTGACATAATCCACTCCCATGTGCTGCATAATATACAACCGCTTCTGGGCAGCAGACAGCGGGTAATACTCCTTTTGTTCCACCGGCGCTATCCAGGCAAATTCCTCTTTTGAGGATTTCCTGGTATATTGGGATAACTCCCGGATAGTAGGATTTTTAAATACAACCTCAAGGGGCACCTTCACATGCAATTGCCGGTGTATCTGCGCCGCCATGACCGTCGCTTTTAATGAATGTCCTCCCAGGTCAAAGAAATCATCATCAATACCGATAGTTTTAGCATCACCTAAAACCCGGGACCATATTTCTACTAATTTTTCTTCGATTTCATCCCGGGGGGCCGCATAATTCTCACCCGGGGACATGCGCGGGTCCGGGAGCTTCGACCGGTCTATCTTACCCGTGTTTCCCAACGGAATCTTATCTACTCGAACAAAATACGACGGGACCATAAAACCCGGTAAAAACTGCGATAAATAATCCTTTAATTGCGATATTTCTATTTTTTCATCACCCACGATATATGCACAAAGATATCGACTGCCTTTTTCATCCTCAACGGCTGTGACCGTGCATTCCTTGATGCCCATATAATTCAATAAACGGCTCTCGACTTCTCCCAACTCGATGCGAAATCCCCTCACCTTTACCTGGTGGTCCACTCGGCCAATGAACTCTATATTCCCATCATTCAACCATCTCCCCAGGTCCCCGGTTTTGTAGAGGCAGCTCATAGCTGATAGTTCATAGCTCATAGGGAGCTTTCCGGAACTGCTTACTTTCTTCTCCCTCCTATCANNCCTATCAGCTATGAGCCATGAGCTATGAGCTAAAATAAATTTCTCAGCGGTTAACTCCGGGTTATTCATATATCCCCGGCACACGCCCGGACCGCCGATATAAATCTCCCCGGTTACTCCAATGGGTACAAGCGTGAAACTGTCGTCCAGTATATAAATCCATGTATTGGATACAGGCGCACCAATGGGAATGGTGATTTGATTCTCATCAACTGCATCGATAGAATAATAAGTGGCATATACGGTAGTCTCAGTGGGACCATACATATGAAGAATTCGATTCCTGCCCAGGTATGCCAATGCTTTTGCTGCATGATTGACCGAAACCCTCTCGCCGCCGAATAATACTTTTCTTATACCCGACAGACTCTCAAGACCAACATCTACTATGGTATTAAACAGCGCCGTGGTCACGAAAAATACACTGATTCTCTCTCTTTCGATTAAACGGCACAGTGTCTCTATTTCAAGAATATCTTCACGGCTCACCATTACCAGTGTGCAGCCGTTCAACAATGCACCAAAAATATCAAAAACCGAACCGTCAAACGCATAATCGGACAACTGCAATACCCGGTCCCTCGGTTGAAACTCGATGTAATTGGTATCCCTCACTACCCGGATCACATTGGCATGAGTAGTCAATATGGCCTTAGGTCTCCCGGTAGTACCGGAGGTGTAGATGATGTAACATAGGTGAGTAGGGTGAGTAAGGTGAGTAACAACCTCAGTTCCCTCACTTACCATACTCACCTCACTCAACTCACTCACCAAAACCCTGGCACCACTATCAGCTAACATGTATTGTTTTCGCTCTTCCGGGCATCCCGGATCAATGGGCAAATAGGCACCACCCGCTTTCAATATCCCCAAAATTCCAATAATCATTTCAATGGAACGCTCCACCATAATTGCAACAATATCGTCCGTCAGGACGCCTTTTTCTCTTAAAACCTCTGCCAATTGATTGGATTTTTTGTTTAATTCTCCATACGTCAGATGAATTCCCTGTAAAGGCACAGCGCCCTGTGCCCCTACAATTTGCTCTTCGCCAATTACGGCAACGCCGTCAGGTTTTTTCTCCGCCTGTTCCGCAAACAGTTCATGGATGGTTTTATCTTTGGGGTACGGTGAGGCGGTCTTATTAAAATCTTCTAATATGTGCTTCTTTTCGTCCGCCGACAGGATCTCTATCCCGGATATCTTTACATCCAAATTAACCAGCACATGTTGAAACACGTGCATAAAATGATGGATAATTTTTTCAATGGTCCATCTATCATATAATAATGGGTTATATTCCAGTACACCTTCAATCCCTTCTCCTGTTCGTTTGAAAAAAAATCTTATATTACAATTAATATGCTGAATATACGTCTTTTCGTGAATATTTTCCAATAAAATCACCATATCAAATAAGGGAAAATAATCTCTTTCCCGATAAGACCTACCTAATTGTTTCGCCAATATTGCAACCGGGTAATTGCAATTGTCATTGGCCTCAATAATGGTTTGCCTGACCTGTAATAATAATTCCTTAAATGTCACATGGTGCCGCAGTTGATTTCTTAATACCAGCACCGTATTGACAAATTTGCTGTTTATATCCTGTTTATAAATCGGAGAACCAATAATGATATCACTGCTGCCTGTATATTTACTAATAAGAACCACCAATCCGGCTGCTAAAACGATATACAGTCTAACGTCCGTTCCAGCACTTAATTTCATTAACTGGTGAAAAAGCTCCTTAGAAAAACTGAACTTCCATGGCTGAAGAGCCATCAGCTGACCTTGTTTTTCCTTTTTAAAGCTGTAAGGGAAACTACTTTTGGTCCATTCACCGGATAATTTTTCCAGCCAATATTTTTTTTCCTTAATTTTTTGATTGGCCACAATCTCTAAATTATCCGGATAATTATTGTTCCTCATTATTCCTTCCCTTTCCCATTATTGAGCAAATGTCAAATGACAGCGGAACAATGCCTGTAATTAATTCTCGGACAGGCTCTTAGAAACCAAAATCCATATCCTGGGTTAGCTTACGGGTGGCAGTTACCAGCTTTTTCACCCGTTTATTCTCATCGATAATTTTATCTCGATTTTCAAACTCCACGATAGAGGGTACCGCATTTCTATGCAGTTGCTGCCAGCGTTCATCTGCTTTGTAGAAATCAAGCATACTGTAAGGGTTAGGAATCGCCAACCGTTCACAGTGCCGGACGAATTGGTTCACCCTTTTATAGACTTCTTCGCGGGGCGGATCACTGTCCACAATCCAGGTCTGGGCAATCAACATATCCGCGGCTTCTTCAGGATATAACAACCGGCTGTTTTTGACCCAGGGATCATAGTGGGAATGCACCTGGCCGGATAAATAATAATAAAACGGACTGCACCAGGCCTCGTAAATACTGTCTTTAAGCTCTTCGATAATATCCAATGTTTGCCGGAAATCTTCCCCGGTTTCACCGGGATGACCGATAACCCAATAGGTGGTGGTTTTAATACCGGCACTGGCAAGGTTAATGATTGCTGTTTTCATCTCTTCAGGGGTTATTTTTTTTCCCATCAGTTCCAATACATGCTGGGAACCGCTTTCCACACCCAACCGCGCCCGGTAAAAACCACCCCGCCGCCAAACCATTACCTTTTCCGCATCACAGGCATGGCTGTCCACCCGCAGATAACCATCCCAATAAATAGACATATCCGCTTCTATGAGTGCTTCGGCCAGGTCCGTTATCGTCGGGTTTAACAGCGAATCGCACATCAAAAACAACTGGTACCTGTAGGTTTCATACAACTGCTTTAATTCCTCAACCACCTGCTGCGGAGACTTTTTCCGGTATTTACCCCAGTAAACGGTTTCCGTACAAAAACTGCACTGGTACGGACAACTTCGCGACGTATAAGCAGCCATATTGGGATAAAATTCAAGCTCCAGGTTAGAAAAATCCGGCAGCCCCACCCCAGATAAATCCAGTGCCTCATTGTTTATATCTTCTATGGTATAAACTCGTTGGGAATCATCCAGCTTACCTTGCAATAATTGCAAAAATAAAACTTCCCCCTCGCCAACAATTATCTTGTCGATATAATCCCCGGTTTTCTCCAGGAAATTCGTAAAATTGGGACTTCCCTTTGTCAATGTCCCGGCAAATACAGCGCCTCCCATTACTGTCCGGATATGTGGATATTTCTCCCTGGCTAACCGGAAAGCAAACATCGACGCCGGGAGATTTCCTTTGAACACAGACAAACCCAGCACATCGATGTTACCATTGCCCAGCAGTTCAAGAAAATACGTTTCCAGGCAGCGGTAAAAATCTTCAACAACCCGGTTTAACGAATGAACCGTATCTTCGTCAATAGTAATATAAAAGGTACTGTAAACCAAAATCTTTACCAGTTCCAGGTATGCTTTCTCATCGGTATAATTGAGATGGGCCATCATATGGTTTCGTAAAACCTCCTGGCCGATATTGTGAAAATTTCCCCGCTTATCTTCCGGTATACCCTCCTGCAAACAATCGAAATATTGTTGATAAATATCGTTAAATTCCTCTTTAATATTGGCATCAAAGGTTTGCACCCTGCAGCCGAATTTCTCAAGATACCCCTTGAGACAGGCAAGGCCCATTGGTGGAATTTGCGGTTCCCAAAAGGGAAGCAGTGCCAAAAGAATATTTTGCTTCATATTTCTTTTACTCCAATTTAGGCTTCCGCCACTGAATTTTTCTCAACCAATATGGAAAAATGGGAAACTAATTTGGGGGAGCGAGTCCAAACAACTTATATCAAAACAAGAGCTGGTTGTAAATCCATAAACATGTAACTTCTCCACAAATTTACAACCTCTATTGTCAAGGATTTTCAAAAATATATATAAAAATGTTACTTTCTCTCCAGGCCCGATATCAATCTAATATTTTCCGAATAACTTCCGCATTTCTTTCAACATATGCGGGACTTAACATGTCTTCGTGCTTTCCGAATCCATTGTAAACACGATATTCTTTAGTGGTTAACCTTTCCCACCCCAATGGTTCACTCATTTCCGCTTTATCTTCCGCTTTTATAAAATGAATCGGCGCATCAACGGGTTCAAAATCATCCAGACGGGCAAAAAAGGTTTGATAATTTTTTACCCTTCTCAATGCTTTCTCTGTCATAAACTCACCTTTCAGCTCTATTAGAGCATTTCTAAAATCATTAAAATATTTCCTGGCTCTATCCTCGAAACCCTCTGACTTGACCCTATCCACGTCCAGGTAACATTCCACCAAAATAAGATGGGATACGTTATACCCTTTTTTTTCCAATAAATTCGCTGCTTTCAAACACAATTTGCCACCTGCCGAATACCCCAATAATACAAAGGGACCCTCCGGTTGAATCCGAAGGATCGCATCGATATACTTTTCCATCTCTTCGATAAAGTTAAACGCATAAACAGAATAGTCTTCCAGGAAAGCAGCAAATTCCATATAAGCCAGGCCATACCCGATGGCTGGGGGAAAGCAAAATATGCTTTTCTCCTTCTTTTTATTAAGTAATACCGGGTTTTCTTCCTCGTCTCCGGTGATTTTACTACCTAAAATATGGTTCGATATTTGCTTTATGGTAGAATTTCTAAATATCTGCGTCATGGGCATGCGAGTGTTGAAAACCTCATGTATCCTTGTGGTTAGTTTTATCAATCGCAGTGAGTTTCCTCCTAATTCAAAGAAATCATCATTAACACCGATTTTCTCCTTCTCAAATTGCAATATTTCAGAATATATGTTTGTTAGTTGTTTTTCTATCGCTGTCCGGGGAGGCACATATTCTTTGGCAGAGATAACTTCCGGTACAGGTAAACGCTTCCGGTCCACTTTGCCGTTCCGGTTTAAGGGGATATCATCAATAAGTACAAAATGCGCCGGTACCATATAAGCAGGTAAATGCCTTAACAAATATTCCCTCACTTTAGAGAAATTCATACCCCCATTACCAGACACAATATAAGCACAGAGATACTTATCACCGGTTTCATCGCCTCGGGCTGTTACCACTGCCTCTTTTACACCTTCATAACCACACAAATGATTCTCGATTTCTCCCAATTCAATGCGAAATCCTCTTATTTTTACCTGGTGGTCAATCCTGCCTGAAAATTCAATGTTTCCATCCTCCAACCAACGAGCCAGGTCCCCGGTTTTGTAGGATCTATAGGTCCTATAGGTCTTATAGGACCTATATTCTATAAACTTCTCCGCGGTTAATTCCGGTCGGTTCAAATATCCCCTCGTGATCCCTGCACCGGATACACATAATTCACCGGTTACACCTATGGGTACCGGACTGCCATTTCTATCCAGGATATAAATCCGGTAATTGGATACGGGGGTACCGATGGGAATGGAAAAGAAAGAGTCCGCCTTACCCGACTGCGTATAATCATAATAGGCTGCACATATAGTGCTTTCCGTGGGACCATAGGTATTATAAACCTTTGCGTTTTCAATTTTTAAAAGATTGTCCACATACTCTCTCTTTAACACATCTCCACCGCTGATGAAGAGCCTTACATTTCCCAGGCGGTTATCCCCATTAAATTTATTAAACTCATTCAATAACAACGGTGTGCAATCAATGATACTCACAGCCTGCTTAAGAATTAAACAGGATAATAAATTCATATCCACCAATTGGGATAAATGGGGAATGAGGATTTTCCCGCCCCTTAATAAAATGGGAAATACTTCTTCCACAAACACATCAAAGGCAAAAGAGGCCAATTGAATAACAGTATCCTGCGGATAATCCGGGTCGATGGGCAAATAAACACCGCCTGATTTTAATATGCCCAGAATCCCGATAAACATTTCAATACAAGGTTCCACCATGATTCCTACGATGGTGTCGGGCCGAACTCCTTTCTCTCTTAATAAATGGGCCAGTTGATTGGATTTCCGATTTAATTCCCGGTAAGTGAATTGAATGTGTTCTTCGATTCTCTCTCTTTTGCCAACTGCCAACTGCCAACTGCCAACTAAAGCCACGCCGTCAGGTGTTCTCTCTGCCTGTTCTTCAAACAGTTCATGGATGGTTTTATCCTGCGGATATTCCGTTTCTTTGTCATTAAAATCAAATAATACCTGCTGCCTTTCATCCTCCGTCAATAAATCGATCCGGGATATTTGCCTGTTTACATCCGCAAGAACCTGGTCCAATACATGCATGTAATGACGGGTAATTCGTTTTACCGTACGTTCATGGTACAACAATGAATTATACTCCAGGAAACCTTTGACACAATCTCCTGTCCTGGAAAAAGAAAACAACATGTTGTATTGAATATCCTCTATATACCGTTTATCGTGAAGACTCTCAAGCAAAATGACCACGTCAAATAAAGGAAACTCCCTGCCGGCAGCGGGCAGGCCTAACTGTTCCAGGAGGATTTCCATGGGGTAATTTTGATTTTCATTGGTCTGGATTATGGTTTCCCTTACTTGCAGCAGCAGCTCTTTAAAGGTGACATGATCTTCCACCGGGTTCCTGAATACCAGGACCCTATTGATAAATTCACTATCAATTTCTTGTGTTAATATAGGCGATCCCACCATAATATCGCTCCGGGAGGTGTCGCCATTGCTATATTTATGCAGCAAAATAAACAATCCCGTTACCAGGATCATATGGAGTTTTACATCTTTTCCATTACTTAACTTCATTATCTTTTCAAAAAGCGTTTCAGAGAACCGGAATTCCACCTGTTCCCTAACGGATCGTTGATGTTCTTCTTTTTTATAATCATATGGGAATGTGGCTTTTACCAGCTCCCCGGACAATTGACTCAGCCAGTAATCGCGTTCCTTGATATTTTGAGCAGCAGCCAGTGCTAACCTGTCTGAAAAACTTCTATCCAGCATATTTATAACTCCCTTATTTTTCTAAAATTCAAAATCACTTTCCTGGTCCAGGTAAAGGTTCGATTTTGCCATGACCAGGTTATGAGATATGGAAATATCCTTTAATAAAATCGATTCATTGTCCTTCACTTCCGACACAATTTCCTTAAAATACGTCATAAATCTCTCGATGGTTTCTTTTTTAAAGAGATCCGTGCAGTACCCGATAGAGAAGACCAATTTTTCACCGGTATCCGTACCGGTAAAAAGCATATCGAACTTGGCTATCGCGCGTCCTGACCGATAGGGTTGTACGTTCAAACCGCTTTCCTCCGGCACCGCTGTCTTATTTCCAATTGCAGATATAGTTGAAAATTGCGGAATACTTATGATGTCCAGGTCTCCAAACATAAACATCACATCAAACAGGGGATTTCGGCCGGGGTCCCTTTTTTCCAGCACATTTCCCACCAGGTCTTCAAACTGGTAATCCTGGTTGTCAAAGGCTTCCAGGGTTGTTTCCCTAACTTCCTTTAAGCATTGGCTAAAGGATTTTTCATCTTTGGGATAGTTTCTCAAAACCAGTGTATTGACAAACATTCCCACGATATTTTCTAAATCTTGATGCCTGCGTCCGGCAGTGACGGTTCCCACGATGATATCTTCCTGGCGACTCAACTTAAACAGCAGGATATCGAATATGGTAAGTATCACCATGAACATGGTGGCATCTTCTTTTATTGCCAGCGCCCTTAATTTTTCCGCCGTACCAGGCTCAATTTCAAAACCTGCATAAGCGCCTTTATTACTTTTTATCTCAGGCCGGGGGTAATCCGTTGGCAGCCTCAGTACCGGTATGTCCCCCTTGAATTTCTCTAACCAATAAACTTCCTGTTTTTTCATTATTTCCCGTTGAAGAAGGTTGTCTTGCCATAAACAGTAATCCCTGTACCGGATAGCAATTCCCGGTAACGATTCCTCCTTACCACCGTTGTACAGGGTCAAGAACTCGCTGACCAGTAAGAGTATAGAAATCCCATCCGTTACGATATGATGCATGTCCACGATAAACACATGTTCATCCCAACCGGTTTTTATTAATCCTACCCGCATCAAGGGCGCCTTCGCTAAATCAAAGGGCCGAAGGAAAGAGGAAATAATATCCTTTGCTTCTTCATGTTCTTCGTGTTCCTTCGTGTCCTTCGTGGCTAAATTAAAATATTCAATTTTAAATTCTACCCGGTCACGGATCAGCTGCACCGGGTCCCCATCCACCACCCGGAACGAGGTTCTCAAACTCTCATGCCGCTGCACCAGCTTTCGATACGCCTCTTCCATTAACTCTATATCGATGCTCCCTTGCAATTGCAGGGTTATGGGGATATTATACGTGGTATCCTCCGGGTTCATCAATTGCAGGAAATACAATCTTTTTTGGGCCGCTGATAATGGATACCTGTCTCTTTTCTCTGCCGGTTTTAGAGTGGAAAATTCGCTTTTTCTACTATTATTTTCAATATATAAGGCCAGCTTTTTGACGGTGGGATGGTTAAATACCTCTCTTAAACTTAATGCGGCATCCAGCTCCTTTTCTATTTTTGACAACATCATAACGGCTTTAAGAGAATTACCCCCGGCTTTAAAGAAAGAGGTGTTGATTCCTAATATCTCTATTCTTAATATTTCTTTCCACAGGTTAACCAACCGGACTTCCAGTTCACTGCGCGGTTCCTGGTATTCAACGGTTTCTAATCGCGGCTGCCTGACTTTAAAAAGGGGCAGCGTCAGTAATTTCGCTGCCGTAAAGTACCGGAGAGGCAGCAGGTGATTTTTATGCAGCAGGTTGTCCTGGTCAAGGCCGTATACGTCCCATTGGTGATGAGATATTGAAATCGCTTGCTTTTCATCAGGCTGTTTGTATTCCTGTTCCCGTGATTGAAACAGGATATAGTGAGCAGGGGCAGGATTTTCCATGTTTTTTGGTGATAAACCAAAAAAGACCAACCGGAACGGATGAGGACCGTTTTGGTCGAGAAATTGGCGCTCTTCCACTGCGGTTGGCCCGGGAACAATCAAATCTATATAACCGGCCCCGCTTTTGGTTAGCGTGACGGTTACCTGTTTTCCATCATTGATGGTCTTGATGACCGAATAGCCCAGGTATTTATAAAATTTCAATGCCGCTTCAGCGTCTGCCACAACGATTTGCAGCGCATTGTGCCTGGTTTCTTCTCCGGCATTCACATTTACGTTAAAATCCCCATCCCTGTGCTCCAGGAATTCCACCAGACCCACATGCCGGACCTGGATAAATATAACATCTTTATTATCGAACAATACGGCAGGTTTTGTTTCGCTCACGATTTCAAAAGCAATACCTTCCTGTTCCAAGCCCGTTAAGATTTGCCGGATATCCCGTACCCGGTAACAGGGGTGATAAGGGATATCTCCATTTTGTTCTACAACGTAAGCAGTGGGAGATTGACGGTCCAGGGGAGATACCAGTTCAATAGAATCAAAGCCGGATTGATGACACATGACCAGTTTTACCTTTTGCAGCGGATCTATGATGATATCACCGCAGGTATAGCCCAGGTTACGATAATCAGATACAGCCTCCCGGATATCCACCACCGCAACAGCCGTGTGGTCCGCCAGGATATCTATGGTTTCCTGGGGTTCCTGGTTTAATTCCTCTGGAAAGGCGGCCTGGTAGTAGAGTTCACCGAATTCCTGGGTTTCCGGGATTTGTTCGGTTTTTAAACTGTAGGTGGTATGGTCTTCCTCTTCCTGCTCTTTGTTCCAGGTTCGCTGTAAAAATTCGTAAAAGGGTTTATTTTTAGGGGTGGGGTAATAATCGGCTTTTAATTGGGTCAACCCGCACTCCCGGCAATATTTTTTCAGACAGACCAATATGGCCTGTTCCACGCCCCTTCCCAGGACCCGGCAGCTGAGCAGGAAAGTGTCGATAAACAAATGATCGTCTTTCTCTATAGTTATCACCACGCCCACCAACCCGTAGTCCCCGAACCGGTCACAAACTTCCACCACCCAGCAGCGGGTACGCGGACGTCTCGATAACGCGATAATTTCACCTTCTTCCCGGCGTATGGTGCTTAGATTAAATTGGTTGGTCCGCTGGGTTAACTGGGATACCCGGCCCACCTGGTCCGGGTTCATGGTATTAAAACCGGTTTTAAGTTCCAACCGGCTGAGGTAATCATTTAAGGACAGGGTGTCTTCCCTGGCTTGCCGGCGTTCCTTTTCCGCCCGGTACATGCGGGTTCGCTGCTTATCTTCAGGTGTTACCATCACTTTATCCAATGCCCAGACATGCTCCAGGAAAACCGGTATGCTGTCCGCATCACCAGGTAAACACAGGGTTAATACCTCCGGGCAGTTGGACATCACCTCCGCACATTCCACCGGGCTGTCATCGATAAATACAAAACTATCGATGCCAAGATTTAAATCCCGGGCCAATTCCTTGAGATTCCTCGATTTGGGCTGCCAATTAATCTTCCAGTCTACAAAATGCTCTTCCTTTAAAAGCATCCCGGGATTCCTGTCAAAAACCTCACGGACATCGGCTTCGTTATTCTTGCTGCACAGGGCCAATAACATTCCCTGATCATATTTTTGCAGCATCAGGCGCTGCAGGTGAAGATAAGGCAGTTCCACTTTTACTCCCAATGCACCGTCTTCACCGCAGACCCCTTTCCACAACGTATTATCACAATCCAGCACTATCACTTTAAAGGGGGGATTGATTAAGGCACATACCTCCCGGGCAATCCGGGTGCCTGATGCAGCATAATATTCATGAGTAAAAGGCAAATGCCCCTCTTTGTCCATGAGGAGATCAAAGACCTCACCCACCTGAAAAGTCTTCTCCAACTGCGTAAAATCCAGGGCATAGAAATTTTTAGTCTCTTCCACCAGCTTTTTCCAGCGCCGGTTCAAGTCTTCCAGGTAATCCTTCAGGACCCGGCTCAATGAAAGATGAGTGGATACGGGAAATAAACCCACAATATAGGGAGATACTGTTTCTTTATTTGTTATTATCCGGGTCAAATCCTGGAAATCTCTTTCCAGCTTACTGCATTTGACCTCATCCCCTTCATCCAGGTCACGAATCCAATCTTCAAAACGAATCAATAACAGGTTGATTCCCCTGTTTGAGGATAACAGGCTCTCTTCGTCCAATAACTCCTGGAATACCTGGTTGTAAGACGCAAAGACCAGATCAATGTCCAGGCCGAACTGTTCTCCCCACCATAATATGTAGTCCTCGATGGGCTCCGAAGTAAATGTGGCACTGACCACCAGGCGAAGTGATTTCTTTTTTGCCGGGGTATTGAGTTTCCTCTTCCCGGATAATTCCAATTTTTCTTCTTCTGTAAATATGTCGATATCAACTATTTTCTGTCCCGGTTTTGCCAATACCTCATCGATGAGGCGTTGAAAATGCCGGATAAAGCCCAGGCTTGTTTCTTCTTTAAATAGATGGGTGTTATATTCCAGGGAACAGGCCAACTCCCCTGCGCTGCCCATAACCACATCCATCTTAAAATCAAATTTCGCTGCTTCGCGGTTTAACGGATAAGCGGTAAATTCCAAACCGGCTATTTCCAGGTGACCGGAATCCAATGGGTTTAATTCATTATGAAACGCTAACATGGTGTCAAAGATAGGATTCCTGGAAAAATCGACAGGAATATTCAACAGGTCTATCATTTTCTCCAGGGGATAATCCCGGTTTTCATAGGCAGCCAGGACCCGCTGACCCGAAGACACCAAAAACTCCAAAAAGGTACTGCCGGGATCAATGCGGTTCCTGAGGGGCAGCGAATTGGCAAACATGCCGATGACATGTTCCAGGTCCGCATGATTTCTTCCGCTTACCACTGAAGCCACAATGATATCTTCCTGGTTACTGTACTTGTAAAGAAGCAGGAAATAAATCGATAAAAACAGGATATTGAGGGTAACATTGCTCTCTTCCGCCAGTATATTTAACTTTTCCGCGACTTCCCCGGGAATGGTAAAGGGAACATATTTACCAATAAAGGTTTGCTTTTCAGGTCTTCTAAAATCAAGGGGCATTTGCAAATGGGGGAGTTCACCGCTTAAGGTTTCCAACCAGGATTTTTCCTGCTGTTGAAACACAGGGCCGGCAAAAAACCGCTTTTCCCATTGGGAAAAATCTTTGTATTGAACCCGTAATCCCGGGAGTTCTTTTCCGCCAACCAAATGGAGAAACTCTTTTACCAGGATATCTATGGAGACGCCGTCGGAAATAATATGATGCATATCCACTACCAGCAAATGTTCATGTTCCCGGTGCCAAAGTTTAATCAATCCTACCCGGAATAAAGGGGGTTGACTTAAATCAAAGGGTCTGACAAAGTCTTTTATCACCTGTTCCAGGTTTTTATCCCCGGTCAAATCAAAATATTCCAGGTTAAATCGCGGTTCTTCCGCAGCTATTTGCAGGGGTTCTCCTTTTAGCCAATGAAAAGAGGTGCGCAAACTTTCATGTCTCCTGAGCAGGGCATAAAAGGTTTGCTCCAGGGTATCCCTATTCAACGGTCCGGTTATCTTTACTGCTGAGCTAGTATTATAGGCGGTATTGGGACTTCCTTGCTGGTCCAGGATGAACAGTCTCATCTGGGCCGACGACAAACTATAGTACTCTTTTTTCTCGGCTGCTTCCACGGCGATATATTTTTCTTTTTCAGCTTTTGCCATCATTTGGGCCAATTGCCGTATCGTGGGAGAAGCAAACATCGCTTTCAAAGGAATCCTGACTTCAAACTCCTGGTGAATCCGCGCCACCAGGGTACTGGCTTTTAAGGAATTCCCCCCAATCTTAAAAAAATCAGTGTCAATACCGATGCTCTCTTTTTCCTTTTTTAATATATCCGACCAGATGACTGCCAGTTTCTCCTGGCAGGGGTCCCGGGGAGGAATATAATCCTCCTGCTTATACGCTTCCTCACGCTCCTTTTCCCTGTCCAGGTATTCTTTTCTTCTCTCTTCCCAATCGCCGCCAGAGACCTCGATATCCTGTAAGCGTCTACCCGCATCCTCCAGGACCGCGGCAAGGACTTCGTTAAAAATCGTGATAAACAAACGGATGGTTCCCGGTTTAAACAATTTGGTGCTGTATTCCACCAGCACATGGATTTGCGACCCATCACTGTCTTCAAAAGCAACAAATACCAGGTCTGCACGCGATGCCCAAAGGGTATGATCTACCGGCGTCACCTGCAAATTGCTTAAGCGCACAGAAGGAAATCCCATATTTTGCAGCGAAAATAATACATCAAATAACGAATGACGGGCAATGTCCTTTTCTGCCATTACCCGGTCAACTAAATCCTCAAATTGATAGTCCTGGTTATCAAAAGCCGCCAATGTTTTTTTCCTGGCTTCATGCAAAAAAGATCGAAACGATCGATCACGTTGGGGAGCATTTCTCATCACCACAATATTGGCAAACATACCCACAATGGGCTCCAGGTCCGCATGCCTGCGGTTGGCAACAGGTGTGCCTACCAGGATATCTTCCTGCCCGGTAATTTTAAATAAGAATACATTAAATACAGCCAGCAAAAACATATACATGGTAACGTCTTCTTGAAAGACCAGTTCTTTTATTTTGCGGGTTTCTTCACTACCGATGCGAAACTCGATACTGCTGCCGGCAAAGCTCCACAGCGCCGGCCTGGGAAAATCCGTGGGCAAAAACAGCTTCGGGGCCGCTGGTTCAAACTGCTTGAGCCAGTACTGCTCCTGCTTCTTCATCCATTCCTGTTGTTCCTCACTATTATGCCAATGGGAATAATCCACGTATCTTAACCGCAGCAACGATAATGGTTCCCCTTCATACAACCGCATGAACTCCCTCATCAATAGTGCCACAGAGGCGCCGTCTGCAATAATATGATGAATGCTGATTACCATGATGTGCCGACTTTTTTTGATTTCTATCAACCCAACCCGCAGCAGCGGGGGCTGAGATAAAACAAACGGCCTGGAAAAAGCTTCCCGCGCAAACTCAATGCCTTCCGCCTCTGTCATCCGGTGCTCCTCCAGCTCAAAAGACACCTGCCGGGAAATCCTCTGCCTGGGCTCACCACCTATAACCTCAAACCAGGTCCTTAAGCTCTCATGCCTCCGCAAAAGCTCCAAAAACACACCTCTCAATCGAGCCGCGTCCACGTCCCCCTCCAATAATACAATCATCAATGTGGTATAAGTGGCAATGTCCAGGTCCATCTCCTGGACCACGTATAATCGTTTTTGAGCCGAGGATAAAGTATAATACTCTCTTTCTTCCACCGGCCGGATAGAAGCAAATTGATCTCTCACACTATGTTTTATATAACCGGATATTCCCCTCACTGTAGGGTTTTCAAATATCGCTTGCAAAGGTATGCGGGTATCAAAAACTTTATGAATTTTGGCAATAAGAATAGTGGCTTTTAAGGAATGACCGCCCAATTCAAAAAAATTAGCATCAATGCTGAGCCGGTCACAGCCGATGTCCAGCAGCCCCGACCATATTTCCACCAATTTCTCCTCCACACTGTCGCGAGGTGCAATATAAACACCCTGCACCGTGATCTCCGGCTCAGGCAACGCCCGTCGGTTCACTTTTCCATTAGCAGTCAAAGGCACCTCTTCCAGGTGGATAAAATGAGCAGGTATCATGTAATCCGGTATAAACCTCGATAAATAGGCCCTTAATTCCGCCGCATCCCCATTTTCCATCTTCCATACCACATAAGCACACAAGAAAGAATCCCCGTTTCTATCAGCCCTTGCCACTACCACAGCATCTTTTAATTTCTCATAGCGCAGCAGCCGGTTCTCAATTTCACCCAATTCCAACCGGTAACCCCTGATTTTAACCTGGTGATCAATTCTCCCGGCAAATTCTATGTTACCCTCCTCCAGCCAACGGGCCAGGTCTCCGGTTTTGTAGGAGCTATAGGTCCTATAGGACATATGGGACTTATAATCGACAAATTTTTCAGCCGTCAGTTCAGGTCTATTCATATAACCCTGCCCAACACCGTCGCCCGCGATACATAATTCCCCCACAATGCCCACGGGCTGCGGTCTGTCTTCCCGGTCCAAAATATATAGGACCGAATTGGGCATGGGCTTACCAATGGGAAACGTATCATAGGCATGAAGCTTTTCATTGGATATTTCATAAAAAGTAGAATCCACGGCACATTCGGTCACACCATAGATATTGGTAATTTTCGGCGTCCTACCGTCAAACCGGTTAAAAAAATCCTCTACCACTTTCTTCGGCAACGCTTCCCCACCGATAATAAAATGCCTGACAAAAAATGGAAATGTATTGGTCATACAACTTTCCAACAGCAGCCGCAGGTGCGTGGGTGTGCCGTCGGAAACATTGATGCAGTGCACGGCAAAATAATCCATTAAAAGCCCGCCGTCAACACGAACATTCTCCGGTACAATGTGTAAACAATGCCCCAGCAGCAGCGCCCCAAATATCTGCTTTACCGACGCATCAAAATAATAAGGTGAAACCAACGCCACCTTTAAACCCTCACCATATTGCCGGTAAATGCACTGATTTAATCCTAAAATAAGATTATGTACATTGCCGTGCCGGATCATGGCTGCCTTAGGTTCACTAGTAGAACCGGAAGTGTAAAGAACGTAACATAGTTGAGTAGGGTGAGTAAGGTGAGTAAGGTGAGTAAGGTGAGTGGGGAGTTCCTCGCTCAGTTCACTGGGTTTAACCACTTCAATCTCCCCACTCACCTTACTTACCTCACTCAACTCACTCACCAAAACCCCTGCTTTGCTGTCTTTTATTATGTAATCGATGCGTTCCCGGGTATAATCGGGATCAATGGGCAAATAGGCACCGCCAGCCTTGATGATACCAATGATTCCTATAATCATCTCCACGGAACGTTCTACCATAATTGCCACAATATCGTCCGCCAGGACACCTTTTTCCTTTAACATATAGGCTAATTGATCCGACTTTTGATTCAATTGCTTATATGTTAACTGCACCACTTCACCGACCCTTTCCCCCTTGCCAACTGCCAACTGCCAACTGCCAACTACAGAAACGCCGTCAGGCGTTCCAGATACCTGGTCCGCAAACAGATCGATAAGGGTTTTATGTTTCGGGTATGCCAACGCAGTGTCGTTAAATTCTTCCAACAACTGCTGTTTTTCTTTCCCGGTCAACAAGTGGATACCGGATATTTTCCCATCGATATCATCCAGCATCTGCTGCTGAACCATTAAAAAATGATTCATGATCCGTTCCACCGTGGTTTTATGATACAGGGCAGGATTGTATTCCAAAGTCCCTTCGATGGCATCGTTCTTCCGGGTGAAAAAGAAAACCATATTTAAAGCGATGTCACTGAGATATTTCCTTTCATGAATGATGTCCAACAAAACCGCCGCATCAAACAAGGGAAAATGACCGTCAGGACCGGGTAAATCCAAATGATACAATAGTGTTTCCAGGGGATAATTCTGGTTTTCATCCGCTTCCATGATGGTTTGCCGCACGTCCAGCAGCAGCTCTTTGCAGGTCATATCTTCCCCTAGTTGGCTCCTTACAGCCAACACCGTATTGATAAACTCTTCATCGCTGTCTTGCTTATAAATCGGCGCACCCACTATAATATCCCGGTTCTCATCCTGTGAATACTTATGCAGCAATACCACCACCGCTGCCGTAAAAATCATATGCAGGGTATAGTCAAACCCATTGCTTAACTTCATCAACCGGGCAAACATATCGTCTGAAAACTTGAATTTCACCTCATCCCACACCTTTTGGGTTTCCTGGGCAGGCTTATTCACATCATAAGGAAAAAAACTCTTAACCAACTGGCCGGAGAGCTTATTCATCCAATAATCGCCTTCCGATGCATACCGTTGCGAGGCAATGGATAAGTCACGTTTAACCGAACTGTCTTGATCTTTCATATTAAAATCCAAAGACTGCTTCTTCTTTCTGAACCCTGGATTTTGCCGCCCTCAACTTCATGGATATATCGATATCTTTCAACCGGCCCCGCGGGTTCTCAAGTATTTGTTCCAGGACTTCGAGAAAATGTTTTGCCATATCCTCGATGGTGGACCGCTTAAATAAATCACTGGAATAATTAAAATCCATGATAATTCTTTCCCCGGACTCGGTTGCACCGATTACCAGGTCAAACCGCGCCCCGGGCTCATTATATTCCCCATAAGGTTTTAAAACCAATCCCGGGATGATGATTTCCGGGATATCCATGTTCTGGAGCTTAAATACCACATCAAACAAGGGGTTTCTACCGGGATTTCCCTGGAGTTCCAATTTTCGCACCAGCTCGTCGAACTGGACATCCTGGTTGCTGTAGGCGTCAAACGCATTTTCCCTGACTTCTGTTAAGAAATCCAGGAAGATTTTATCCTTTGCGGGCCGGTTCCTCACGGCCAGCATATTGACAAACATGCCGATGATATTCTCCAGGTCTGCATGCCGCCTTCCGGCAATACTGGAACCGATAGTAATATCTTCCTGGCCGCTGTATTTGCCCAGCAATATATTGCATACGCTCAACAACACCATAAACACGGTGGCATCGGTTTCGGCACCAACTTGTTTGATTGCCGCGGTTAATTGGCTGTCAATCTCAAACGAGACATTACCGCCTTCACCACCCAAAAGAGACGGCCGGGGAAAATCCGTGGGTATTTCCAAGACCGGTATGTCCCCTGCAAACCGCTTCAACCAATAGGCTTCCTGTTTCTCCATTTCCCCGGATGCCAACAACCGGTTCTGCCATTGGGTGAAATCCCTGTATTGGAGCCGCAGCTCCGGCAATTCTTCCCCGCCGTACAACGCCATGAACTCTTCGGCAAATATCCGCAACGAAACCCCATCCGTAATAATATGATGCATATCAAACATCACGATGTGTTTTTTCTCCTTTACTTCAATCAATCCGACACGAATCAAGGGGGCCTTTGTCAAATCAAACGGGTGTACGAAATTTCTTATAATTATCTCTTCGCGTTCCTTCGCGTTCTTAGCGGCTGCATCATAAAACTCAATCTCAAAATCCACTTTGTTATGGATTACCTGGACCGGTGTCTCATCCACCGTCTCAAAAGAGGTCCTCAAACTCTCATGCCTGCGGATCAAATACATGAAGGTCTCTTCCAATTTCTTTTTATTTAATTCTCCTTCCAGCAGCAGGATCGTGGGATTATTGTAACCGGTATCTTCGGGTTTCAGTTGCTGGCGGATATACATTCGCTGCTGCGCCGAGGATAACGGGTAGTATTCTTTGTTCTCCAGGGCTTCGACGGCTGTGAACTGCTCCCGGGCCATTCCCCGGATATAATCCGCTAACCCCCGGATAGTGGGCGACTTGAACATCTCCACCAGCGGTACTTTTACGTTCAATTCTTTATGGATTTGCGAGACCATGGTGGTGGCTTTTAACGAGTGCCCACCCAATTCGAAGAAATTGTCTTCAATGCCGATACTTTGCTTTTCGATCTCCAACACATTGGCCCATATTTCTGCCAGTTTTTCTTCGGTTTCATCCCGCGGCAATTGACTGGCCGCCATCTTTTGACCTTCCAGGAGCGAACCGTCCACCCGCAGCCGGATAAAAAGCGAAGCTTCTCCCGGTTCGCTTTCCTGTTTTTTATAAAATTCCACTAAACCGATGCTGCCATCGCCGAAGGAAGGCAACTGACTTAAAGGGCCACCCTGTACCAATGCTTCCAGTACCTGTCCCTGTGTCCGGGGGAGAATACAGGATGCAGCCGGGTACTCTACTTCTTGCCCGGTTCCCGGGAAAGGCCTTTTTTCGCCGGGTACAAAGGCAATACCGTCAATGGTTTTTAATTCCTCTTCCAAAGGAAATTGACCGCCATTTTCTATCATCTTGCCGATCAGTTGGGCAAAGGTTATTTCCCCTTCACTCATTACCACCAGGTCGATATTTTTATCCTGGAGGACGGTTTCATAATCGCTGGTGGCATAGGGTCCCCCGGCAATAAGGGGACCGGTAAATCCCCACTGGCGAATCCATGATACGGTTTGATGAAAGAGATTTTTATAATAAGTGAGGGTGCGAATCCCGATCATATCCGGTTGAAATTCTTCAAGTAAGATTCTTAGTTCCGCGAAATTGTCAAAATCAATTCGGGATTTGGCAATCTTCCCGGTCACGCTGCTGCCGAATTCCTGCTGCAAATAAGTAAGCAAATACATCAACCCCAGCGGCGGCTCAACTCCATCATAGAGGATATCCCGTTCCCGGGTGAAAAATTGAGACGTATCCAGCAGCAGCACCCGGAGCCCATTCTCATCTTCCATTGATGCGGGGAAATGTTCTTTCATTTTTCCCTGCAAACCAGTCACTGCAAACGTACGGTCATCAAGAAACTCCCCGGCCAATTCCTCACGCTTTATTTCCACAACGTCCAATAAATCATCGATGGTGGTTATGGAAACAGGCAAATAGCTGTTGTATTTCTGCACGATTTCATCATCGGTGAGTACCTTCATTTGATAAGGCAATTTCGCCAGCAGCCGCTCTTTTAACAGGAAATAATTGTTGAGAAAATCGGCCTGGCATCCCAGGGTAAAACTCTTTTCAAAGGGCAGTGTTTCCGGCAGTTCATGAAAAGCGAGATTGGCGGAGTTGAGGATGGCTTGTTCCGGGATGCCGTTTTGCACGGCCATTTCTGCCATGTCGGTATGGGGATAGATTTTTAACAGGTGATAGTAAGGAAAATCCACCCACTTTAAACGTTTAAGAAAATCCAGGGTCATACGGGCTTCCTCCCGGGTTTCCGTGGGGAAGCCGTGCATCAGGAAGAGTTCGAGAATCACCCGGGGGTATTTTTCACATAAATACTCCACGTTTTCCCGGAGTTTGTCCAGGTTCATGTTCTTTTTGATCAATTTCTGCAGCCGGGGGGAAGCGGTCTCCAGGGCAAGTCCCAGGGAAACCGTCCCGGCTTTTACCATCAGGTCGATGTATTCCCTGGTCAATAAATCTGTCCGCAAACCGTTGGGGAAAAATAACTGAACGTCTAACCCGTTATCGATAATCATGCGGAAAAATTCCTTGCTGTTTTTGACATCCAGGTTAAAGATATCATCCACGAATACAAACCGGCGGAACCCCATATTGTAATAAAGCTGCAGCTCCTTAAAAATATGTGCGGCGGAACGTACCACATGGCGCTTGGGCCAGATTTTATGGCAGTACAAACAATTATACGGACACCCACGGGTGGCCTGGATACTGATAGTATGCTTGACCATGGCCAGGCCGATGCGTTTGCCGTATTTTTCATAATCCACTAAAGAACGATCCGGTATGGACAGGCTGTCAAAATCAGTAATCTGCCGACGGGGGACGGTAAGCACCGGTTCCTTCTTAGACGGCGGTCTAGCAAAAACCCGGTCACCCGGTAACATCTCTATATCCACACCGGCCAGGGGTAAGCGTTCTCCTAAAAACTCGTCCTCTACAATATAAGCCAGGTGGGCAAGGAAGTTTTCCAGGGCGTCTTTATCTAAGAAAATCCCGTCGCCCTGCCAGGGGATGGTCTTAAATTGACCCTCTTCCAGTAAACGGGATATTTGCCGGGTATCCACCTGCCGGACCGATTCCTGTCTTGCTTCCGGGTCCGGTAACCGCTCCCGGTCAACTTTACCGTTGGGCATCAAGGGCAAACTATCCAGCACCATGAATTGGGGGACCATGTGTTGGGGCAAATAAGCATTAATGATTCTCTTGATTTCAGATACGTCGATATTTTCTTTTACCACATAAGCCACCAGGAATTTTTGTCCGTGTTTATCGGTTTTGACTTCCACGACACAGTCTTTAACCCTATCGATGGCCAGTATTTTACTTTCGATTTCACATAGTTCCACCCGGAACCCCCGGATTTTGACCTGGGAATCTTTTCGTCCTTTCAGTTCGATATTGCCGTCCGGCAGCCAGCGGCCGATATCGCCGGAGATATACAACCGTTTATTGTCACCGGGCGGCAGCAGCGGATGCTTTAAGAGTTTTTTATCGGTTAAGGTTTTATTATTAATGTATCCTGGAACTTCAGAACAACCGGCAATGCATAACTCACCCCATACACCGATGGGAACAGGATGGCGATACTCATCCAGGATATAGATTTTGGTATTGGCAATGGGTTTCCCTGCCGGGGGCACCGGCATCACCGAAGCAGTACCGGTATCCAGGGTATACGAGGTAACCACGTGCATCTCCGAAGAACCGTAGTGATTGTGTAATTGTACCCGGGGATTCTGCTCCAAAAAGGTTTTTAAACCCGAGGTGATCTTCAACTGCTCACCGGCGGTAATAATGTGTTTTAAGCTGTGCTCAAAAGAGGGACCAAAACGGTTGGACTCGTTAAATAAAAAGTTGAGATAGGAAAAGGGTAGATACAGGTTCTCGATTTCATTCCGGGAGAGAAAATCCATCAAATAATCGATATCCTGCCGTTCCACTTCGCCAATAAGATACAATTGACCGCCGGAGGTCAGGGTCATCATGATTTCCTGGAAAGAAACACAAAAACTGGTGGTGGTGAATTGTAAACAGCGCAGCGAATCATTAATTGTGGTTTTCTCACGCTGCCAACGTATCAAGTTGGCTAAAAGATCCTGCGACAGCATCGCACCATTGGGAGTACCGGTGGAACCGGAGGTATAAATCACATAAATGGTGTCCCCCATGCTGTTAACCGTTTCCGGGTTCTCTGCCAGCTGGCGGGCGATGGTTTGCCAATCATCTAAGATATGCAAAATCCTGCCGTCATAATTGCCAAACAGTTCCGGACGGGCTTTGTCTTGAATCAACACCCGGCAGCGGCTGTCAATGAGCATATGTAAAACCCGGTCCTCAGGGTAATTGGGATCAATGGATAAATAACCGCCGCCGGATTTTAATATCCCCAATATGGCAATAATCAATTCCAGGGAGCGATCAATGGCAATCGCCGCGATATGGTTGGGCCGGATACCGCATTCTTCCCTCAGGTAATGGGCCAATTGATTGGCCTGGCGATTTAAATCATTATAAGAGATTTCCCTCTCATTATACACCACCGCAGTATCGTCAGCGGATTTCAAGACCTGCTCTTCAAACAGTTCCTGCACCGTCTTTTTGGGATAGTCATAATCATTATTATTAAATTTATATATAATCGTTTCATATTCGTCAGGAGAAATGCAACTTAACGCATGGACCGGCTGGCTGGAATTGTTCACAATGTGTTTCACCAAGGTTTGCAAATTCCGCGCCATCCGCTCGATAGTGGACCGGTCAAACAAATCGCTGTTGTACATAATAAAACCATCCACATGATCCACTTCCCCCAACTCCCTGGTGAAAAAGATGAGATCGAATACACTCATATTAAACTCATCCGTTTCTGCATAAGGCCGGACAGTTACGCCTTCCATTCTCCACTCATTAGCGCCGCCCTGCACATCCGTATTATTATGAGACAACATCACATTAAATAAAGGGGATTGGCTGATGTCCCTATCCAATTCCAACTTTTCCACCAGCATGTTAAAGGGGTAATCCTGGTGTTGGTAACAATCCACGGCTGCCTGTTTGACTTTTTCCAGGAGCGCTGCGAATGCCTCACCCGGCTCAACGGTATGACGATAAACCAGGGTATTGACAAAAAAACCCACAATATCATACAATTCCGGGTGCCTGCGGCCAACCTCCGGTAAACCTATAATGATATCCGCCTGACCGGTATATTTATACAGTAAAACATGCAATACAGCCAATATACCCATGAAAAGAGTGGCATCCACTTGAAGGCAGCGGGCTTTCAATTTTAACGCCGTTCCCCGGTCAATCATGAAATTTACCGTCCCCCCGTTAAAGGTTTGCCGCGCTTTCCTGGAATGATCAAGGGGCAGTTCCATACCATTGGGTTTATCTTTGAATTTTTCCAGCCAGAAACGTTCCGCCTGGGAAAACGTATCGGATTCCACCAACCGGTTGTGCCAGGCGGCATAATCCTTATACTGGAATCGCAGCGGTAAAAGCGGCCCTTCTTTATTTTCCCAGGAAGAAAACCCATTGTATAAAGCGGAAAAATCCCGTACCAGTGTTCCCAGGGACCAGGCATCGGAAACAATATGATGCATATTAAAAATAAGTAAATACCTTTCATCTTCCAATCGGGCCAGGGTTACCCGAAAGAGCGGGGCCTGCTCCAGGTTAAAGGGTTTATTGGCAACTTCCGTGAACAGGTTTTTTGCCTCTTCTTCTTTTTCCCCGGGGACCAACTCACGCAAATCAACATGCACCGGCTTAAATTCCAGGTGCTTTAAAATCGTTTGTTTGGGTCCGCCATTAATAGAAATAAATGCCGTCCGAAACCCGTCATGACGGTTCACCAATTGTTGAAGCGCCCATTCCCAGGCATCGATATTTAATTCTCCTTCGATAATAAAGGCACCGGGGATATTATAAGCTGTCGATTCATCCTCGAACTGGCAAATAATCCACAACCGGTGCTGGGCATAAGACGCATCGTAATATTCACCTTCACCCACCGGTTCCAGGGGTGCATACTGCTCCCTGTCCGCGGTATGTATATATTGGGCAAGTCCACGAATGAAAGGGGTGATAAATACCTCGGTTAAGGGCACTTTTACTCCAAGTTCTTCATGGACCTTCGCTATCATAACCGTTACTTTCAAGGAATGTCCACCCAATTCAAAGAAATTGGCATCGATGCCGATCCTATCTTTGTCCAGGGCCAAAACTTCCGACCATATCTCCACCAATTTGTTTTCCAATTCATTACGAGGTGCCACATATCCTTCTCCTGTTTGAATCTCAGGAGCGGGAAGCGCCTTTCTGTCTACCTTTCCGTTGGGGGTCAGCGGTATGCTCTCTATGGAGACAAAAAAGGAAGGTATCATATAATCGGGGAGTGTTTGGGATAAATAATGCCGTAATTCACTGACATCGAGACCGCAGCACGCCGGTTCTTCACGCTCTGCCCCAGACGCTCCCAGGTCTACTCCCACGATATAGGCACAGAGACAACTGTCTCCTCCTTTATCTTTTCGCTCTATGACCACAGCATCTTTTATATCATGATGAGAAAGGAGTTGATTCTCGATCTCCCCGGGCTCTACCCGGTGCCCCCTGACCTGGACCTGGGTGTCGATGCGGCCTAAATACTCTATATCGCCATCGGGTAACAAACGAGCCAGGTCTCCGCTTTTGTAGAAGTAGCTCATAGCTGATAGCTCATAGCTCAATGGAAGCTCTCCAGAACTGCTTACTCTCTTCTCCCTCCTATCAGCTATGAGCCATGAGCTATGAGCTAATACAAACTTTCCAGCGGTCAATTCCGGGCGGTTTAAATATCCCCTGGCAACACCGGCTCCGCCAACACATAACTCGCCGGCAACTCCAATGGGCACCAATTTTTGATATTTATCCAATACATACGTGCTTAAGGTGGGAATAGGTTTACCGATGTTGCTGATGCCGGCATCAATCTCTTTTCCTGTTATCTCTTTATAGGTCACATGAACCGTGGTTTCCGTGATGCCGAACATATTGATCAACCGGACTCCCGGGTACCTGGCTTTCCATTCTTTTAATTTAACGGGATTAAGGGCTTCCCCACCAAAAATCACATACCTTAAGTCAAGGTTACTTCTCTCATGCCTCAACTCTTCGGCGACTAAGGGGTAAAATGCTGATGGTGTCTGGTTTAAAACAGTTACACCTTCCTCTTTCAACAGCTCCAGGAACCGCTCCGTATCTCTCGCCGCTATCCGGGGCACCACCACCAATTTCCCACCGTAGAGCAAGGCACCGTACATCTCCCATACGGAAAAGTCGAAGCAGTAGGAATGAAACAGGCTCCAGATATCTTTATCGCTAAAATCAAACTGGAATTTGTCGTTGAACATCAGGCGGACAACGTTACAGTGCTCGATCATCACACCTTTGGGCCTTCCTGTGGTACCAGAGGTGTAGATGATGTAGGCCGTCTCTTCCGGCCGGTTGGTTTGCTCCAGGTTCTCTTCCGATTCCCCGGCCAATGATTGATCCATTTCATCTAAGAAAAGTATTTCCCTAGCAAAGGCTTTAGGGGATACACCCTTCGTAGGAACATAAACAAGACCGGGAATTTTCTCAAGGATATCTTGCGAAGGCAGCCGGCCGTTGTTCTCAATGATACGCTCGATCACTTCGCAGAAGGTGATTTCGCCTTCCCCCAGTACCACCAAGTCCACATTTCTATCCCGCACAATAGTATCACTCTCGCTGGTAGCATAAGGACCACCGGCAATTATGGGTACGTCTATCCCCCAATGCCGGATCATTGCCACTGTCTTATGGAAGAAATCTTTATAAAACGATAACGTACGAATCCCGATGACATCCGGCTTAAATTCAGTCAACAACGATTTTAATTGCGAATAATTATCAAAATCGATCCGGGATTTGGCAATTTTGCCCTTCACGTTATTGCCCTGTCTTCGACTCAAATAGGTCAAGAGGTACATCAACCCCAGGGGAGGCTCAACCACATCGTAAAGCATCCGGCTCTCAGCACTGAAAAACTGGGATAAATCCAGCAGCAAAACCCGCAGCGCCCCTGCCTCAGGCTGCAGCTGGGCAAAATGAGCGGCCAACTTTTTATTAAAATGGGGAATAGATACAGATGCTTCATCAAGGCAATCGGTCTCCTCCAACTCATCTTTCCTGATACCGACAAATCGAAGTAGATCGGAAAACCGATGAATCTCCACAGGGAGATAACTGTCGTACTTCTGGACAATCTCATCTTCGGTCAATACGTTCATTTGATAGGGCAGCACCTGTAGGAACCGTTCTTTTGAGAGGAAATACTCATTGAGAAAATCTGCCTGGTACTGTAAGGTAAATTTTCGCTCAAAGGGTAACGTTTCGGGCAATTCATGGTATGCCAGGTGCGCCGACTTTAAAATATCTTTTTCCCGGATTCCATTTTCAATGGCAATTTTTGCCATATCGGTATTGGGATAAATTTTTAAAATATGAACATAAGGGAAATGCAGCCACTTGATGGACTTGATAAAATCCAGGGTCATCAGTGCTTCTTCTTCTGTTTCGGTGGGGAATCCGTGCATGGTGAAGAGCTCGAGGATGACATGGGGGTATTTTTGGCAAAAGTATTCGATATTTCTTTTTAATTTTTCCAGGTCTAGGTTTTTACCGATCATCTTTTGCAGCCGGGGCGAAGCGGTTTCCAGTGCCAGCGCGACATTAACGGTTCCGGCCCGGACCATCAGGTCGATATCCGCTTCGCTGAGCAAGTCCCCCCGCAGGCCATTGGGAAAAAAGAAGTGAACATCCAATTGGTTTTCGATAATCAACTGGAAAAACTCCCGGGTATTTTCCCTGTTCAAATTGAAGATATCATCGATAAAGACAAAGCGCCGGACTCCCATATCATAATAGAGCCGCACCTCATTATAAATATGACGGGCAGAACGAACCACATGTTTTTTTTGCCAGATTTTATGACAATACGCACAATTGTAGGGACAACCGCGAGTGGCTTGCAAAGAGATACAATTTTTTACCATTGCCTGGCCGATATAACAATTGTATCGCTCATAATCCACCAGAGACCGGTCAGGAGCAGGTAAATCATTAAAATCTGAAACTGGGGGACGAATACCGGTAAAATGCATACCTGCTGCCTTTGTTTGCAGCCCCTGTAAAGAGATAAAGGAATGTTTTTCAACCATCCAGTTCCTGGTAACTAGCAAGGGGGCATTACAATCTTTCAGGATAAAGGCAACCCTGTCCGGGGGATAAGCCGGATCAATGGGTAAATATGTTCCTCCTGCTTTTAAAACTGCCAGTATCGTGGAAATCATCTCCAGCGAAGGGTCCATTATAATTGCCACAATGGTATCCGCTGTCACTCCTTTTGCCCGCAATAGATGGGCCAATTGATTGGATCTTTGATTTAATTCCCGGTAGGTGAGGGCACATCGGCCGGATGCTGTAGCAATATTGTACAGGTTTCTTTCCACTTGCTCTGCAAATAACTCATGAAGGGTTTTATCTGAGGGAAAATTGGCCTTAGTATTGTTAAAATCGTACAGCAATTGCTGCTTCTCCTCTTCTGAGATTATATCAATATCGGCTATTTTTTCCCCGGGACTCTCGATAACCACCGATATTATTTTTACAAAATATTTTATAAATCTTTCTATCGTTGTTTCTTTAAAAAGTTTTGTACAATACTCCAAGGAGAATGATAAGCGGTCTTCCCTCTCAAATCCCCAAAGAGTCAGATCAAATTTCGCCGTTTTGTTTTCAAATTCATAGGGGCTCAATTTCAAACCTGGTATCTCTACCTCTGTTATTTCAATATTTTGTAAGACAAATACAACATCGAACAAGGGGTTGCGGCTGGCATCCCGGTTGACTTCTATTCTCTCAACCAGGTCTTCAAACTGGTAATCCTGGTTCTCAAAAGCCAGTAGGGTTCTCTCCTTAACTTCTTGCAAGAATTCTTTGAAGGTTCTCTTTCCCCTGGGGAAATTCCTTATACCCATGGTGTTGATAAACATACCCATTATCGGTTCTAAATCGGCATGCCTGCGACCTGCCGTTGACGTTCCGATTATGATGTCTTCCTGGCCGCTTAATTTCGAAAAGAGAACAGTATAGACAGCTAATAAAAAAATGTACAATGTGGCTCCCTGGTCCCTGGCCATCCTATTCAACGCTGCAGTTTCTTCTTTCCCAAGCTCAAAAAGTAATGTTCTGCCTGCAAAACTTTGAACTGAAGGTCTGGGACAATCTATAGACACATCGAGCACAGGGATTTCTCCTGTAAATTGCTCTAACCAATAATCTTCCTGCTTTTTTAAAAGGTCTCTCTTTTTTTCGCTGTTCTGCCATACAGCGTAGTCTTTATACTGGATATTTAATGGGGGTAACTCTTCCCCTGCATAGAGAGACATAAACTCTCTTATAAATATCCCCGTAGAAGTCCCGTCCGATATTATATGGTGCATGTCAACTACCAACAGCCACTCCTCCCGGGGCAGCGGAACGATTCCAACCCGCATTAACGGCGCTTTTGATAAATCAAAGGGGAGAACAAAGGCCTCAATCTCAAAGGGCGACTCAATTTCAAACTCTACTTCCTCATGTATCTTCTGCACCGGCTGACCGTCGATCATGTGAAACGACGTTCTCAAGGATTCATGGCGTTGGATCAATTTCCTGAAGGTGTTTTCCATTTTATCCATATCAACCTGGCCGACTATTTTAAAAACAGCGGGTAAATTATAGCTGATCCCGATATTCTCGAATTGATCCAGAAAAAACAGTCGTCTTTGCGCCGGGGATTGGGGATAATACTCCTGCTTCGGCACGGGTTCGATGGCTTCATAAATTCTCTCGTTGGAACTGAGAATATACTCCGCTAGTTCCCGGACTGTAGGTCTTTTAAACAACTCCGCCAGCAGCACCTGGACATGATACATTTTATGAATCCTGAACAACAAAACGGTTCCTTTCAGAGAATGTCCACCCAGTTCGAAAAAATTATCATCGATACCTATCTTTAGGTGCTCTACACCTAAAACCTCTGACCATATCTCTACCAATTTTTCCTCGATTTCATTCCTGGGGGCAGTATAATCCGCTCCTGCTTTTATCTCTGGGGCAGGCAAGGCTTTCCTGTCTACTTTTCCATTAGGGGTTAAAGGAATCCGTTCCACCTGGATAAAATAAGAAGGAATCATGTAATCCGGCAATTTATTCACCAGGTATTCTTTTAATTCCCTGGTACTTGGTGCTTTTTCAAAGGTCCCACAAGCAACGGTATAGGCACACAAGTATTTCTCCCTCTTTGCATCCTCCTTGACCAGGACAACTGCTTCCCGGATGCCCTCATGATCCATTAATTGAGCTTCTACCTCACCCAGCTCTACCCGGAACCCCCGTATCTTCACCTGGAAATCGATCCTCCCCAGGAACTCGATATTTCCGTCCGGCAGCCAGCGGGAGAGGTCACCGGTGCGGTACATGCGGTACAATCGGTTGGTGGTTATCGGTGATTGTTGTGTGGTGAGTGGTGAGGGTTGAGAAGTATAGGGATTTACTATGAATTTTTCCACTGTCAATTCGGGATTATTTAAATACCCCGCGGCCAGTCCAACACCTGCTATATACAACTCCCCTATTACTCCAAGGGGACATAAGTTTAAATACCTGTCCAATACCAGCAAACCCGTATTACCCACCGGTTTTCCAATAGGTACACCGTTTAATTCTATATATTCATCGAGATCGTCCCTATCGATTTCCAATACGGATGAAATGATGGTGGCTTCTGTTGGACCGTACATATTAAATACCCGGCAATTGTTACTGACCACTACAAAAGCACGCTGCAACAGGTCATGGGTTAACTTTTCAGCTCCAAGAAATAGGTATCTTAGTGTTTCCAGAGGCTTTGCTGCATTAACCAGGTATAGAAATTGACTGGGTGTCATATGCAGCACTGTAATGTCATTTTTTGTCATAAAGTCAATACACTCCCCAGGGTTAAGGACGATTTCTTCGGGAACCATATACAAGATAACCCCTGCAGTAAGTGTAATAAATATTTCCCAAACAGACCAATCAAAATAATAGGCCAGATTTTGAATCGTTCGGTCGCCTGTACTCAGTCCCAAATGATGATACCCCCAATGCAGCAGCGGCGATAGATTGGAATGAGTTATAGATACACCTTTGGGTTTTCCTGTAGAACCTGATGTGAATATGACATAGGCAAAGCCAGATGAACCGCCTGTCGATTGATTCGCTAAGAATGAAGAGGTATCGGCGGATACACCCCCACCTCTAAAATGACTGTAAGTTTTCGATTCGGGATAATCATCTAAATATACTATCTCTCTTTCAAAAGTGATCTCTTTAGATAAAGATCGGATAGTTAGTAATATACTTACGTGACAATCATCCAGGATATACTTTGATCTTGCAGCAGGTGCTTTTGAATTCAATGGGATATAAGCGCCGCCTGCTTTCAAAATTCCTAATATGCCAATGATCATCTCCAGGGATTTTTCCACCATGATTCCTACCAGGTGGTTCTCCGTAACACCCTTTTGACGCAGATAATGAGCCAACTGATCTGCTTTTTGATTCAATTCCCCGTAAGTAATGGAGATATTTCCATGCATCCATGCATCCATGCATCCATGCCCTTTACCTACTACAGCAATATGATCCGGTGTTCTCTCTGCCTGCTCTTCAAATAATTCATGAATGGTTTTATCGGAAGGATACCTGTACTTCGTGTCGTTAAAATCGTACAGCAACTGCTTTCTCTCTGAGTCTGAAAGGATATCGATGTCCCCAAGCGGCATATCCACATCTAACAAAACCCCATGTAACAGATTTTGCAGGTGGCGGGCCAGCCTTTTAACGGTCTCTTTTTCATACCTAAGCCGGTTAAATTCCACTTCCCCGGTGAGTAATCCATCAGATCTTAAAAAAGAAAACATGATATTGGGTTGGGTATGCCGGATATCGCTCTTTTTGTGAATATTCTCCACCAAAACCACCACATCAAAAAGAGGAAATTCCTTTTCCCTATTCTCTAAATTTAACTCTTCCAATAATACTTCCATGGGATAACCCTGGTTCTCGGCTGCCCTGGTGAGAGTCTGCCTTACCTCCAATAACAATTCTTTAAACGTCATATGATGGTCTAACCGATTTCGTAAAGGAAGTACAGTATTGATGAAATCACCCTCCATTTCTTGCTTGTATATGGGAGCACCCACGACAATATCTCTCTCACCGGTGTATTTCCCCAGTAATACCACCACACCCGTAAGTAATATAAGATTCAATGTATAGTCGGATCCTTTACTTAATTTCATTAACTTTGAAAAAAGATCTGCTGAAAAACTGAATTCAATTGAAGCGATATCCTGTTTTATTACGCCTGTTTTTTCTCGATCATAAGGGAAACCACTCATGAGTGGTGCGCCCTTTAATTTATTGAGCCAGTACTCCCCCTCTTTGGGATTCTGCCTGGCTGCGATGCGTAACCGATCAGAAATGCTTCTTTGGTTCATAAGAACCTCCATTTATCTTTTTAATGGAAAAATGTCCCATGCATCCAAAAAACATTTTTATCTAAAATGCCAACTCCATAGAGGGGCTAAAACTCAAACTCACTATCTGAAGTCTTATACACATTTGCCTCTGTTGTTACCAGGTCATGGGATATTTTGATATCTTTTAACTTTATCTTCTTGTTATCCACAGCGGTTGAAGCAACCTCCCGGAAAAACGTGATAAACCGCTCCATGGTCTCCCTTTTAAATAACGTTGTACAATACTTCAGTTTAAAAAAGATTCTATTTTTCTTACTTTCCGCCTCTAAACCGATATCCACCTTTGCCGGCTGGGGAGCCGCACCTTCATACGGAACCATCTTTAACTTCTCTATTTCGATTTCTTCCAGGTTTCCCTCTATATTCTGATTCTGAACAATTAACATGGCATCAAACAGGGGACTGCGCCCGGGATCATTTTCAACCCCCACATGTTTGATCAATTCTTTAAAAGGATATACCTGGTTTTCAAATGCATTTAACGTATTCTCCCTGACTTCTTCCAGGAATTCTTCAAAGGATTTATCACATCCCGGGTAATTCCTTACAGCCAGTGTCTCCATAAACAGACCGATGATATTTTCTAAATCCTTATGGTTCCTGCCGGCAATAGGTAATCCGATGATAATATCTTCCTGTACGGTATACTTACTTAATACGATATTATAAAAGGCCAATAACACCATAAACAAGGTGGTTTTTGTTTCTCTCATCAGTTGATTTAACCGCCGGGTTAATTCTTCTTCAAAATAAAAGCGAATCGTGTCCCCGGCAAAACTTTGGATTTCAGGCCTGGGACAATCGGTGGACATATTCAGCACCGGTATCTCTCCTGAAAAATGGTTTAACCAGTATTCTTGCTGTTTTTTCAATTGCCCGGAGTTTAACACGTTCTGTTGCCATTCACAGTAATCTTTGCAGCGAAGGCGCAAAGGGTGCGGCTGCTCACCGGAATAAAATGCGGAGAAATCCTTTATCAGTAAATTCATCGAAGCACCGTCAGAGATAATATGATGCATGTCAAACATCAAAATATGTTTTTTCTCTTCCAGCCTGACAAGCCCCAGCCTTAATAACGGCGCCTGTTTTAAATCAAAAGGCCGAATAAAAGTCTCAATAAGGTCCTCCTCCCTATTGCCTGAATCGAAATAATCAATCTCAAAGGGCACTTCATGGTGAATCCGTTGAACCGTTTCATTGTCCTTCATCTCAAAAGAGGTGCGTAAACTTTCATGTCTTTCGATCAATTTCCGGAAGGCTTCTTCAAATTGCTGTTTATTTAATTCCCCTTCCATTATCATCAGGCCGGTCATATTGTAGGATTGGGTCTCAGAATCCATGTGGTGCAGCAGGTAGAATCTTTCCTGGGCCGACGACAGGGAATAATATTCCTTCTCTTCTACCGGCACCATCGCTGTATATAGAGCCTGTTTAGAACCCCCTATATTCTGCATTAATCTTAACGTATCGATATTTATATTTTGACGCTTCAGTTTTAATTCCAACAGTCTTCGCTGCTCGGGGGATAAACCTGATAGGCGTTGGGCTAATTCATTCATAGAACCTCCTAACGGTCCACTTCGAGGATGACACTGGAAAAAGCGCCCTGGTGGACATTTACCACCCCTGTTTTATTGCTCTGAGGTAACACTCGTATAAACCCGCCTCCGTAGATAGAACCGAAAACAAATAATCCCCAGATGGTCTGATGCGGCTCCATACCGGATTCGCCCACCTGGTAAATCAACGGGAGCGATTGGATATACTCCTGGACCAACCATTTTCTCTCCTGGATGGCAATCTTAACCCATTTTTCCCATTCTTCTTGCGAGGTAAACGTCCCGATAAATATCCTCTCCCCACCATATCCCACTGCCGGTTTTATCACAAAATTTTCCTTGTTAGAAGAAATAAAATCCATTAATTGGACCTGCTTTCCCCTATACATGGTTTTTACAGGAAGGATTTTACGGGTCCAGGGGATATAGGTTTTTATCATCTGTTTTTCTTCATCGCTGAAAAGCGGCGAGTCTTCATGCTCTGACAGCAGCGCCAGGTTTAACTTGTTGGACAACAGCCCCGTGACAGGACCGTTGTATAATGTAATATGACCGGATTTAAAAACCTCCATGATCTCCGGCGGCACCACCCCACCGTACAATTCAATCAATATACTTATTTTGCTGCGTTTATCTCTATATTTATGATAGAGAAAATCATCGATTACCTGCAAATGATTAAAATCACACTGTATCACACTGCCCTTTAAATCACCACCACCATCTACACGCTGCAGCGTTTCTTTGTACAATTCATTTAATCCCAATACAGAAGACTCGGCGCCGGAAGCAGTGTCTTCTCGATACTGATACCCCGGGGACACAATGGCAATATTCAATGTTCTATCTGATTTCGCATCCTCAAGAGTATTCAACGCAGTTTTCCCCACGTACTCCAGGAAAATAGATAACAAATTTTTATTTTTTACCTTTATGCGGTGTTCCTGCAAAAACTGCGAAACAACAGGATTTGTTAAATAAAGGTATTCCCAAACAGGTACCTGCATGCCCCCCACATTGGCTGAGATATTATATTCCAGGCACTTAAATCCCGATGAGGTTAATACAAAATCACCCCGTCCCATCAGGCAATCAATAAACCCGTCAGTGCCCCCCTTTAACTGGGTTTGAATCATATTTTCGGGAATCTCATAGTATTCGCTCATTTTGTGAATATCATTAGTAAAAATGCGTTTGGGTACGGATTTAACCAACTTACAGGCAGCCACGGCAGCAATTCTGATTTCCTCCTGGAGCCTGGGACAGGCAAACGTAGGCCAGGGGTTTAATTTGAAAAATTCATCATGGTACACCAATTCATGATAATTGGCTCGTCTCAGTCTTTCCGGGTCTTCATTGACAAACTCCAGGAATTTTACACTGTAGTCCGACAAAACATGATGCACTTCCCGGATCTCCTCGGTTACGGGCACAGCCCTGGGTGCTTCTTCCATCTCCGGCCGCCTGCCAGTCAATATCCCCCTGATAATGGCGGCATTTCTTTCTATATGACCCCCTGTCAGCATGCGAATATGAATGCCGGAACCATTATAAGTAATACACTCTTTCCAGGTTAATTCTTCCCAATCTATTTCTTCTTCCGGGGATATATATCGGGTTTCTCTCTTTTTCCTGTCTTCGGCTGTTATTAAATGAATCACAGCATTGACAGGAGCAAGGGGAGTAAGATGAAGATTTTTGAGATATTGTGTGTAATTATTTACCTTTTGCATCACTTTCTCTTTTAAAAACCCAATCCCCATGACTTCCAGGCCTTGAACCACCGTATCCATGAATTGGTCTAATGTGGATGGCTCCCAGTTCCTGGTTGTCCGGTAAGAATCCAGGAGAATGATTTTAGAGACTTTTTTCCCTTTCTGCTCTAACCGGTTGGCCACCTCTACCGTCAATTCTCCTCCGGCAGAATAACCAAGAAGACAATAGGGACCTCCAGGTTGGTACCGGGTGATTAACTCCACATACCTATCAATACGGTCGACGTCTTCTATGAAATTAAAAGAATATAATGTATAATCTTTCAGAATATCTGCTAATCCTATATACGAAACACCGTAACCGATTCCCGGAGGAAAACAAAAAAGGGTTTGAGATTGTGATGGATTCAGTATAATTGCCGGATCTTCTTCACCTTTAAAAAACTTCTTATCAAAAATATATTTGGATATTTCACTGATCCGCGGGTCCTGGAAAATCAGCATAATGGGAACTTCAGTTTCGAATTCTTTATATATTTCAGATACCAGTTTGATAATGGTTAATGAATTGGCTCCCAATTCAAAGAAATTATCGTTGATGCCCACTTTTTCCACTTTTAATATATCGCGGACCAGTTTGACCAACTTTTCTTCCACAGGGTTGGTAGGCGGTTGATACGCTGCAGCGGCAGCGACCCTGGGTTTAGGGAGAGCTCTTTTGTCTACTTTCCCACTGGGAGTCAAAGGAATTGCTTCTAACTGCATAAAATAAGCAGGAACCATGTAGTCAGGCAACTGGCAAGACAATACGTCTCTCAACCGGGATATATCGGAATTTAACATGTCACCGGCAGTTACGATATAACCACAAAGATACTTTTCACCAGCCTCATTCCGGCCATCAATAACAACAGCTTCTTTGAGCCCCGGGATGCTCATTAAACGGTTTTCGATTTCACCGGGCTCAACCCGGAATCCCCTGATCTTGACTTGGTGGTCAAGGCGTCCCAAAAATTCGATGTTTCCATCCCCCAGCCACCGGGATAAATCGCCGGTTTTGTAAAGACAGCTCATAGCTGATAGCTCATAGCTCATAGGGAGCTCTCCAGAACTGCTTAACTTCTTCTCCCTCCTATCAGCTATGAGCCATGAGCTATGAACTAAAACAAACCTTTCAGCAGTCAACTCCGGGTTGTTCAAATATCCTCGTCCTACTGCAGTGCCGCCAATATACAATTCTCCGACAACACCCACCGGCTGCAAGTGCATGCCTTTGTCCAATATGTATATACCTGTATTGCAAATGGGCTTACCAATGGTGGGAAGTTCAGGGATGTCATCGGAAGGGTCCAGGGTTAAACTGGTGACTACATGGGTTTCACTGGGGCCGTAATGGTTGTGCAGGTACACGTTGTTTTCCTGCAAATATGTCCTGAACCTGTCAATGACCACCAACTGCTCACCAGCGCATACAATATGCTTGACAATGCCGGGAAACCGGGAAGCATAATTTTCATCACTAAAAATCGCCTTTACAAAAGAAATGGGTAGATATAACGTCTCTATGTGATTTTCCCTGATAAACCCGCACAACTCCGGGATATTGGTTTTTAATTTCTTATCCACTAGATACAAGGTTCCCCCGGCCAGGAGGGTGGAAAATATCTCCTGGAAGGAAACATCAAAACTGATGGAAGCAAATTGGGTAACCCTGGTGCAATTTAGATTGATATACTGTTGATGATATTTCATCAGGTTAACGAGATTTCGATGTTCCAACATGACGCCTTTGGGCCACCCGGTGGAACCGGAGGTATAGATGACATAGCATAGGTGAGTAGGGTGAGTAAGGTAAGTAAGGTGAGTAGGGTGTTTCTCGCTCAATTCACCGGGTTTAACAACCACAATTCCCTCACTTACCTTACTCACCTCACTCACCTCACTTACAAAAACCCTGGCACTACTGTCTGCTAACATGTATTGTTTTCGTTCTTCCGGGTAATCCGGGTCAATGGGTAAATAAGCACCACCGGCTTTCAATATTCCCAATATGCCGATTATCATTTCTATTGACCGCTCCATCATGATTGCCACAATATCGCCCGCCAGGACACCTCTTTCTTTTAAAACACAAGCCGCTCGATCGGATTTTTCATTCAATTCCCTGTAAGTAATGGAAATATTTCCATGCATCCATGCATCCATGCATCCATGCTCTTTGCCCAGTACAGCAACGCAGTCAGGTCTCTTCTCTGCCTGTTCCTCAAACCACCGGTGAACGGTAAGGGATTCATCTAACACCTCCCCGGGACCACAAGAGAACCTTAACACCTCTTGTTTCTCCTTTTCACCCATTAACTCAATTTGAGATAACGGGATATCAGGGTTGGCCGTGATAGTCCGGACCAACCGGGTAAAATAATCGATGAGCCTCAGGATGGTTTCCTTCTTAAAGATGGCAGTGCTGTATTCCAGGGAAAAGAATAACCGATTCCCTGCTTCTATGCCGGAAAGATTCAAATCAAATTTGGCGGTTTTGCCTTCCAGGGGATAAGGCCTTACAGACAGAGCCGGGGTTTCTATCTTAGGGGCATCCATATTCAAAAGAACAAGCATGACATCAAAAATGGGATTCCTGCTGGTATCCCTCTCAGCCACCACCTCATCCACCAGGTCTTCAAATTGGTAGTCCTGGTTTTCAAAGGCTTCCAGTGTACGCTGCTTCACTTCTTGCAAAAACTGGTAAAAAGTCTTTTTACTGTGGGGATAGTTGCGCAGCGCCAATGTATTGGCAAACATACCTACGATCCCTTCCAGGTCCGCATGCCTGCGGCCGGCAGTAGGGGTTCCCACCACAATGTCTTCCTGGCCGCTGAGTTTGGACAACACTACATTGTAAACCGCCAGCAGCACCATAAATAAAGTGGATTCGTTCCTTAGGGATAATGCCTTTAATGCTTCAGCGTCTTGATCTTCCAGTAAAAATTCTACATGGGTCCCGGCAAAATTGCGGATGGATGCCCTGGGAAAATCAACGGGCAGATTCAGCAGCGGAATCTCGTCTGAATACTGTTCCAGCCAATAAACCTCCTGTTTTCTCATGGCTTCCTGTTGAACCGGGCTATTTTGCCAACAGGCATAATCCCTGTACCGGAGTTTTAATTCCGGCGGCTGCTGACCATTGTACAATGCCGCGAAATCATTGATAAATATCCCCCTGGAGGTACCGTCACATATAACATGATGCATATCCACCATCAGGATGTACCGAGCTGCTTCCAGTTTGATCAAACCAGCTCGCAGCAGCGGCGACCGGGATAAATCAAAGGGACGAATAAAGGTCTCTATAATAGTATCAGGTGAGTCAGATGAGAGAGCTTCTTCCCCAACATCAACCTTAACCTCAACCGCTGAAATATCGTAATATTCTATATCAAACTCCACATCTTTACGGATGCGCTGAACCGGTTCACCCCTTATCAACTCAAACGAAGTCCTGAAACTCTCATGACGCCGGATAACCTGTCGGAGTGTATACTCTATTTTCTCCTTTTTAACCATTCCCTTCAGTGTAACCACAATAGGCATATTGTAACTGAAATTATCTTGCTCCATCTGCTGCAAAATATACAACCGCTTTTGAGCTGAGGAAACCGGGTAAAAGGGCCGCTCTCTCACTCGCTCGATGGGACGGAATTTTTGCACCGCGGCCCCCTTGATATAACCGGCAAGCCCCTTGATGAAGGGTGCTTTAAATATCTCTGCCAAAGGCACATTGACAGCCAACACTTTGTGGATTTTGGATACCAGTATCGTGGCTTTTAACGAATGACCACCTAACTCAAAGAAATTAGCGCCAGTGCTAATTTTGCTCTCTTCAATTCCCAGTACCTCAGACCATAATCGCACCAATTGTTCCTCGATTTCATTGGCAGGAGCAGTATAATCTTTAGCAGGTGCGATCTCCGGTTCGGGAAGAGCCCCCCGGTCCACTTTTCCATTGGGTTTTACCGGGATTCTTTCTAACTGAACAAAATAAGAGGGGATCATGTAATCGGGTAAATCCACAGCCAATACATCCCTTAGTTTGGATGCGTTTACTTCCTCTCGGGCTACGACATATGCACACAAATACCGCTCACCACTTCCGCTTACCCTGTCCAACACCACCACTTCTTTAATGCTGTCAATTTTCATTAGATAACTTTCTATTTCTTCCAGCTCCACCCGAAATCCCCGAATCTTCACCTGGAAATCAGCCCTTCCCAAAAATTCGATATTCCCTTCCGGCAGCCAACGAGCCAGGTCACCGGTTTTGTAGATTTTTTTAGAAATATAGGTCCTATAGGACCTATAGGACTTATAGGAAACAGGGAGAAATCTTTCCGCAGTTAATTCAGGGTTATTCAAATAACCCCGTCCCACCTGGGCACCGCCGATTACCAATTCCCCGGTCACGCCCACAGGCTGTAAATGGGAAAGTTGATAAGGGTTCACGATATAAATTTGCGTATTGCTAACAGGTTTACCTATTGAAGGCAAATCCGGTATCTCTCCTTCAGGGTCTATAGTCAGCGCTGTGACCACGTGCGCTTCGGAAGGCCCGTAATGGTTATGCAGGTAAACATTATTTTCCTTTAAATACGTCCTAAACCGGTCGATAATCACCACCTGTTCCCCGGCTGTCTGAATATGTCGGACATTGCCAGGAAACTGATCAGCATAGCTCTCTTCGCTAAAAATCATCTTCAAAAAAGAAATAGGCAAAAAGGTGGTCTTTATTTCATTTTCTTCAATAATACGGCATAACTCCGGTATATTGGTTCTTACGTCCTTATCCAGGATATACAGGGTTCCCCCGGCCAGGAGTGTGGAAAATACTTCATGGAAAGATGCATCAAAACCGATGGAAGCAAACTGGGTAACCCGTGTACAATCCATACCCGTGTATCGATGATGAAAATGGATCAGGTTGACCAGGTTCCCGTGCTCCAACATCACACCTTTGGGAATGCCGGTAGAACCCGACGTGTAAATCACATAAGCCAGGTCCGCTGTCTTATTTATATTTTCAAGGGGGCTGCCATCTTCAGAATATAACCCTTCATCTCTCAAGTCCATTATTTCAATATTCTCTCCGGTTAAAAATGTGAGGTCTTCCACCGGCTGATTAACCAGCAGCACGCTCATGGTACTTTCTCTGATTATGATTTTCTTTCGATTTTCAGGGACTTTCATATCGATGGGTAAATAGGCACCCCCGGCTTTCAATATGGCAAACATGCCAATCACCATTTCCAATGACCGCTCCACCATCAGCCCTACGACACTGTCGGGCCCAACTCCTTTTTTCCTCAACAAACGACCCAACTGATTGGCTTTTTCATTCAATTCTCCGAAAGTAATGGAGATATTTCCATGCATCCATGCATCCATGCATCCATGCCCTTTGCCTATCACAGCAACGCCGTCAGGCGTCCTCTCCACTTGTTCTGCAAATAATTCATGAAGCGTGTCAGGACCGGGGAACGCTGCGCCGGTATCATTAAAATCACGCAAAATGTGCCGTTTCTCTTCTTCGCTGATAATCTCTATCTCCGCCAGTGTTTGCTCCGGGTTCTCAATTAACCTGGCAATGGTATTCCGGAAATAACCAAAGAATCTCCTGATGCTTTCTTTCTTGAATAGTGCGGTACTGTATTCCCATGAAAATCCTAGTACCTTCCCTGCTTCAATAGCGTGAACCGTAAGATCAAAGAGGGATGTCATCCCTTCGAACCGATAAGAATCCCTTGCCTGCAATTCCTGGTAATCGGTTAGATGGGGGCTGTTTTCCGGTAATTCCGCCTGGTTGTGCAGCGCAAACATCACATCAAATAAAGGATTCCTGCTTAAATTCCTGGTTGGAGAGACCTTTTCCACCAGGTCTTCAAATTGATAGTCCTGGGTCTCAAAGGCTTCCATGGTGCGTTCCCGTACTTCCTTTAGAAAACCTCGAAATGTCTTGCGGCCATTAGGATAATTTCTTAAGGCCAGGGTATTGACCAACATACCGATAATATTTGCCAGGTCTGCATGCCTGCGGCCAGCTGTCGGCGTCCCTACAACAATATCTTCCTGGCCGGTCAATTTAAAAACGAAAACATCCATCACAGCCAGCATTACCATGAAAAGAGTGGCATCCTGCCTTTTTCCTATATTTCTCAGACTCAGGGTCTCTTCCGCTGTTAAGGCAAATCTAACGTTGTTTCCTTCAAAACGCTGCACCGCGGGTCTTTTATAATCCGCGGGTAAATCCAATACGGGAATTTCACCGGCAAATTGAGTTAACCAGTATTCCTCTTGCCGCTTTATTTCTTCTCTCTTCTGCCGGCTGTTTTGCCATTGTGAGTAATCGTTGTATTGCAATTTCAGCGGCGGCAATTCTTCTCCCAGGTAAAGACGCTGAAACTCCTGCACAAATAACTGCTGGGATACTCCATCCATGATAATATGATGAATCTCCGACATCATCAGGTGCCTGCTTTCTCTCAGGCTGATGATTCCTATTCGAAACAGTGGAGACTGAGATAAATCAAAAGGACGCACAAAATGCCTCATAATCTCCTTTACTTTAGCCTTAACATTAACCCGAACTCCTATGAAATCATAATATTCGACTTCAAAATCCACATGCTCTTCTCCGTGTATTCGTTGCACCGGCTCATCGTTAACCATTAAAAAGGACGTTCGCATACTCCCGTGACGTTTTATTATTTGTCGAAATGTCTGTTCAATCCGCTCTCTGTCCAATTGACCCGGCCATTCTATAATATCGGAAATATTATAAGCGATATTTTCAGGTTCCAACTCCTGCAAAATATACAGGCGTTCCTGGGCCGAAGATAACGGGTAATACTCTTTTTCTTCCGCAGGGGGTATGGGATAGAAGACGTCCTCTCCCTTTGATTCAATAAGGTGGGATAATTCCTTCAATAAAGGGAAAGCAAAGATGTCTTCCAGTTCCAGTTTAGCATGAAACCGTTGGTGAACTTTTGCAATAAGGTTAATGGCCCGTAGTGAATGACCGCCCAATTCAAAGAAATGGGCTTCTCTACCGATACGCTCCAGCGGGGTTCCCAATTCTTCCTGCCATATCTTTGCCAACCGCCGTTCCCATTCATTGGCAGGTGGGGTAACCACCGGTTCAATAACTTCGATTTCAGGCTCCGGCAGCGCATTCCTGTTGACTTTTCCACTGACGGTTAAGGGTAGTTTTTCCATTTGTACAAAAATCCTGGGGATCATATAATCGGGTACGCGGTGCAGCAAGTACTCCCTTAATTCCTCTGTATCTAACGTTTCCAACGGCTCATGGGTTTCGAAATAGCAGCAAAGGTATTGCTCCTTTTTTTCATCTTCTTTGAGCACCACAACAGCCTCTTTAACAGCCTCATGCTGCAAAAGCACGGTTTCGATTTCCCCTACTTCCACACGAAATCCCCGGATTTTGATTTGAAAATCTTTGCGGCCCATGAGTTCAATGTCACCATTGGCTTTCAAGCCCCCCAGGTCACCGGTCCAGTAGAGTCTTCCCATTTCCAGGTCATGGGTGAACTTTTCCTCGGTCTTTTCAGGGTCTTTCCAATACCCAAGGGCAAGGTGGTCACAGGCAACAACGATCTCACCTACCCCGATATCTTCTACGATTTCATCTTCCTCGTTTACCAGGAAAATCCCGGTTTTATCCAGGGGCTCTCCCAACACCGGCACACCAAAGGAATCCCCTGCCGTATAGATGACGATTGAACTCACAGAGGACTCGGTTTGACCGTAAACATTGGCCAGCCTGGAACCGGGAAAATATTGCTTCAATATATCAATATCCCGCTTGCGTATGGGTTCACCTCCCAGCAAGATAAACCGGAGATGGGGAAATTGAAATCGAATGAATTCGCTGTTTCCTGTTTCAAGTCGTTCTACAAAATAACGGAACAGGGTAGGTACCGAATGCCAGATGGTAATCCCTTCCTTGACGATAAACTCCGGCAGCCGGGTTCCTTCCAATATATTTCTAACGTCATAGGGATAGAGAGTAGCCCCGTTGTGCAGCGCTCCCCAGGTATCCTGCACCGCACCGTCATGGACAAAGGCTGTCAGCAAGGTCATCCGATCACAGGCAGTGATAGAGAATCTTTCCGTCCAATTACGGGTATAGTATAAAACATTTTCATGATTTTGAATAACGCCTTTGGGTTTCCCGGTGGAACCGGAGGTGTAAAGAATATAAGCAGGCTCGCAGGTAAAAACTTCTCTTTTCACATTCTCACCCCAATGACCCCATTCTACATCGTGGATATCCATAATGTCTATTTTCTGACTTACCTTTTCCTTTAATCGCTCTGCCATGGGGAGATTTTCCCTGTTGGTTAATATCAGGCAAACCCCGGCATCCTCCAACATATAAGCCAACCGGCTCTCCGGGTGGGTCCTGTCCAGGGGAACATAGATCATATTAGCTTTTAAAGCACCGATTAAACCGACAATCATATCGCAGCCGTGTTCAAATAAAAGGGCGGCAACCGACTGTTTTCCACCACTCCCTGAAAAGCCGCTGCTTTTGATCTTAGCGGCTGCACGGTTGCCCCACCGGTTCAATTCCCCATAGGTTAAAGACCCTGTTTCCATTTTAAGGGCAATCTTATCCCGGAATTTTTCAGCCTGTTCTTCAAAGATTTTGATTATCATTTATTTGTTCCTCTTTAATTTTCGTTTTTTTGTTGGCCCCTTATATTCTTTAAGTTGTTTGTCCGGCACCTCCGCGACGCTTTGAAGCACTTGCATGTACATCTGCATCATCTTTTCAATGGTTTCCGGCATAAATAATTGAGAATAATAACAGCACACAAGGTTTATGCCATTATTATATTCAGTCAGATAAAGGGCAATATCAAATTTCGCATCCTGGACGGTCTCGATGTGATAAGCTTCTGTGTTAGTCAACACCGGGAGGTTGGGATTAATGGTATTGACCATATTAAAAAAGAAAGAAAGTTGAGGGTATTTGATTTTCAATTGCTCACAGATCAGTTCTAGTGGATAACTCTGGTATTCAAGCATTTTCAGGGCATTGGTTTGAATGCGTTTTAAGAAGTCCGTGAAGGTTTCTTCTTTATCTATCCGGGTTCGCAGCATCAGGGTATTGGCAAATAGCCCGATGGTGTTTTTCAAATCCTCATGCTGGCGGGCTGCGCCCGGCATGCCGATGAGGATATCCTCCTGTCCTCTCAACTGAGATAACAATATATTAATGCCCGCTATCAAAACCATGTAAAGAGTGGCATTGTATTGTCTGCCCAGGGTTCTTAATGCTCTTGTTGTTTCGTTATCCACCACCACCCGGTAACCCGAACTTTTTTTGCTGGTTAATTCATTTCGAGGAAAATCATAAGGCAAATTTAACAGGGGGATAGTCCCTTCCAGGTGCTTTCCCCAGAACTCCAAGGGAGCGCTCATTCTCTCCGGGTCCGCCAGCAACCGATTGTGCCAGTGGGCATAATCCTTATACTGAATCTTAACCGGCTCAAGTTCAGGGATGTCATCGTTATATTTATCCTCCTGCCGAAGGGAATTATAGAGCAGAGAAAACTCATACTTCAATACTTCCATGGACCACCCATCGGATACCAGGTGGTGTAAGTTAAATACCAGGTCATATTCATCTTCCCTGCACTTAACCAGTTTTACCCGCAGCAGCGGGGGCTTTTCAATATCAAAGGGTATAAAACTCTCCTCAGTCAACAGTTGATATCTCCGCTGCCGCTGCTGTTCCGCCGGTAAATGCGACACATCGATAGCTTCCGGTTTTACGTTTACATTTTCCGCAGGTACAATCTTCTGCATCACCTTCCCGTCTACCTCGGCAAAACAGGTCCTGAGGCTTTCATGCCTGGCAATCAATTTCTCTAATACCTCCCGGACAACTTTTTCGTCTACTTTCTCCTGGAGTGTTTCGCCTTCAGGCATATTAAAAGCCTGGCTGCCAGGGTTTCTCTTGTGTAAAATCCACAACCGTTTCTGGGCATAAGAGAGTTCATAATAGTCCTGCGAAGGAAGCTTTGTAATTTCAATATAAGGTGTAATCTCATTCTCCCGGATAACAGTAGCCAATTGCAGGATGGTGGGTGACTGGAAAATAATTTGAATGGATATTTTGACCTTCATTACTTTATGAATGGCATTAACCACCCGGACGGCGTTGAGGGAATGCCCGCCCAGTGCAAAAAAATCAGCCCGGGTGCTTATGGGAGTACCTTCAAGCCCCAATACGTCCTGCCATATTTCAACCAATTTTTCTTCCACTTTATCTTTGGGTGGAGTGTATTCACATTCCGCGGCGGCATCAAACTGAGGCGCAGGTAGGGCGGTCTTGTTCACTTTACCACTGGGGGTCAGCGGGAGCACCTCCAATTGAACAAAATAAGAAGGAATCATATAAGAAGGCAAGTGCCGGGATAAATAATCTCTCAATTCCCCGGATGTCAATGAATGCTCAGCAAAAGCGTGGGCATCCGGAATAATATACGCACACAGATAACTGCCACGAGTATCCTTATCCTTCCTGCCAAATATAACCACGGCTTCTTTGATCCGCTCATGCTTTACAAGCTGGTTTTCGATTTCTTGCAATTCGATTCGGAATCCTCTTACTTTGACCTGGTGATCAATTCTGCCTAAAAACCGGATATTTCCATCCGGGAGCCAGCGAACCAGGTCACCGGTCCGGTAAACTTCTTTTAAAGGTAAATGAGGGGTGTGAACGAATTTTGCCGCTGTCAACTCCGGGTTTTTATGATATCCCCTTGACAAACCAATGCCGCCAATGCAAAGCTCACCTGTCACTCCAACAGGCAAAACCCGCCGGTGATTGTCCAATACAAATAAACTCACATTATAAATCGGCCGGCCAATGGGGATATTCTTTTGCTTCCCAATGTCCTTCTTATTTACCCGAAACGAAGAAGCAATATCCGTACATTCCGTCGGTCCATACGTGTTTACCAATTCACATTGGCAGGTCTCGCTATTTAACCACTCCGCCAGCTTCTCCCCCTGGATGGGTTCGCCCCCTAAGAACAGGTAACGCAAGGATTTTAACTTGATAAAATGATCGCCAGCATTGAATTCAATCAAGGGATAAAACACAGAAGGAGCAGAATTGATGATTGTTACCTGGTCCCTGGCAATGGTGCCGGATAGTTCATGGTAATCCGGGAGCCCGGGGGAAGGTAAACAAAGAGTCCCCCCTGTGATTAAGGATGCGTATAAATTCTTCTGGGCCAGGTCAAAACTGATGGGCGCAATCAACAGTACACAATCGCGGGAATTCATTTCAAATTCCGTCACATACCAGTAGATTAAATTAACAAATCCCTGGATTTTAACCCTCACGCCTTTGGGTTTCCCGGTGGAACCGGAGGTATAAATCATATAAAACAGGTCTTCAGGCGTACTTATTCTCTCAAGATTCCCGGTTTCTTCTTGATACAGGGATTCATCCTCCAGATTTAGTATCTCCGCATCAATATCAAAGCTAATATCGCGGATAAATTTTTCCCGGGTTAATAGAAATCGGGTTCCACTGTCCTCCAACATGTAGCGGATGCGCTCCTCCGGGTAATCTGGTTCAACCGGTAAATAGGCGGCTCCTGCTTTTAATATGGCATACAGTCCAACAATCATCTCCAGCGAACGCTCCACCATGAGGGCTGCAATGGTGTTGGCTTGCACCCCTTTCTTTCGCAGCAGGCGGGCCAATTGATTGGATTTTTCATTTAACTCTTTATAGGTTAAATGAACGTTACCATTTAAGGGCACAGCGCCCTGTGCCCCTACACCTTTTATGGTTGGGGGTGCCACCCCCTGCTCTAGGCAGACGACGGCAACGCCGTCACCGCTCTTCTCTGCCTGCTCTTCAAATAATTGGTGAATCATTTTATCTGCCGGGTATTCTACCGCCGTATCGTTAAAATCATATAATATTAACTCCTTCTCTTCCGGGGATAATATCTCTATATCCGCTGTGGATATCCCAGGATTCTCCACCAGCGAAGATACCGTATTTTTAAAATAACCGATAAATCGTTCAATGGTTTCAGGTTTAAACAGGCTCGTGGAATATTCAATGTCAAAAATAAAATCATCCCCCATGGCCGCGGCGGTGAGTTGAAGATCAAATTTTGAGGTACCGGGCTTGTGCACATAGGGTGGCCGGTGCCGGTCCTCTGTGTCCACTTCGGGAATCTCCCCTTTATATTCGGTTTGGTTTGGGAAATTAAACATTACATCAAATACGGGATTTCTACTGGCATCCCTCTTTAATCCCAGTTTCTCCACCAGGTCCTCAAACGGGTATTCCTGGTTTTCATAGGCTTCAATGGTGTTTTGTTTGACTTCTTCTAAAAAACCTGTAAAGGGTTTTTCTGCTGCCGGGTAATTCCTGATGGGCAGGGTATTGACAAACATACCGATAATGTTTTTAAGATGAGCGTGCCTCCTGGCGGCAGCCGGGGTCGCAATGACAATGTCTTCCTGGCCGCTTAGTTTGGCAAGGAATACATTAAAAATGGCAAGAAGTACCATATAAAGTGTCGCGCCGAAATCTTCCGCCGTGGATTTTAAGCGGCTTACCCGGCTTTTTTCCAGGTGAAACTCCACATGACTGCCGGAAAAATCCCGCGTCGGCGGCCTGGGATAATCGGTGGGCAAAGCAAGCAGCGGTATTTCTTCCGCGAAGGTCTGCAACCAGTACTCTTCTTGCCCTCTTACTGCTGCCTTCCGTGTTTCACTATTTTGCCACTCCGAATAATCTTTATACTGGAGACGCAGCGGTTCCGGTTCCTCACCGGTGTACAGCTCCATCAATTCGCGATTCAGTATTTCCTGGGAGGTGCCGTCCGTGATAATATGATGCATATCAATAAGAAAGGCGAATTCCCCCTCTCCTGTTTTTACTAATCCTACCCGCAGCAGCGGTGCTTGAGACAAATCAAAAGGCTGAACAAAACGCTCATACAAAGTTCCAGGTGAAAGAGCTTCTTCCTTAACCCTAACCTCAACCTTATCATGTATCCTCTGTACCGGTTCTTCATCCACCATGTGAAAGCTTGTTCGTAAACTTTCATGACGGGCAACCAACTGAACCAATATTGATTCGAGTTTTTCACTATCACTGTCGGTATCAAGGGAGATGCTCATAGGTATGTTGTAAGCCGTGGTTTCCGGTACCATTTGCTGAATAAAATATAAACGTTTCTGGGCCGAAGATAATGCATAATACTCCTTCCGCTCTACCGGTTTTATGGCTTCATATTCATCACCCCGCTGTGCTTTGCGTAAAAATTGAATGATGGCTTCCTTATGCTCTTTTAATTGCGCCAACAATTCAGGCGTCAGTTTTCCTTTGG